>Ga0316604_10000066_pt1 | contig 185342 bp, 186 predicted proteins | sample OWC_soil_day20_C_FD_207650 | JGI IMG/M metagenome (GOLD analysis project Ga0316604, IMG submission 207650) | Wetland soil microbial communities from Old Woman Creek delta, Ohio, United States - OWC_soil_day20_CT | ecosystem: Environmental > Terrestrial > Soil > Wetlands | place: USA: Ohio... | reverse complement strand
GCCGCAGAGGTAAACTGACTCGCCTGCCCGCAAACAAAAGTCGCCACCGCGGCAAACGCCGGAATAATCTGGCGCTGCGCTAGCACTTGCGTTCCAGCAAGGGCTTGAGGAAGCGGCCGGTGTGGCTGGCCTTGCATTTGACGACCTGTTCCGGCGTGCCTGAGACGAGGATGCGGCCGCCGCCGTCGCCGCCTTCGGGGCCGAGGTCGACGATCCAGTCGGCCGTCTTGATGACGTCGAGGTTGTGCTCGATGACGACGATGGTGTTGCCGTGCTCGGCCAGGCGCTGGAGCACGGCGAGCAGCATCTCGATGTCCTGGAAATGCAGGCCGGTGGTCGGTTCGTCGAGGATGTAGAGCGTGCGGCCGGTGTCGCGCTTGGACAGTTCGAGGGCCAGCTTGACGCGCTGGGCCTCGCCGCCGGACAGCGTCGTCGCGCTCTGGCCGAGGGTGATGTAGCTGAGGCCGACGTCGACCAGGGTTTGCAGCTTGCGGGCGACGACCGGCACGGCGTCGAAGAACTCGCGTGCCTGCTCGACGGTCATGCCGAGGATGTCGTAGATGTTCTTGCCCTTGTACTGGACTTCCAGCGTTTCGCGGTTGTAGCGCTTGCCGTGGCAGACGTCGCAGGGGACGTAGATATCGGGCAGGAAGTGCATCTCCACCTTGATCATGCCGTCGCCCTGGCAGGCCTCGCAGCGTCCGCCCTTGACGTTGAAGCTGAAGCGTCCCGGCCCGTAGCCGCGGACGCGGGATTCGGGTACCTGGGCGAACAGCTCGCGGATCGGCGTCAGCAGGCCGGTGTAGGTCGCCGGGTTGGAGCGCGGCGTGCGGCCAATCGGCGCCTGGTCGACGTTGATTACCTTGTCGAACAGCTCCAGACCGATGATTTCCTTGTGTGGTGCGGGTTCCGTGGTCGAGCCGTAGAGGTGTCTGGCGGCCGCCGCGTACAGCGTGTCGTTGATCAGCGTCGACTTGCCCGAGCCGGAAACGCCGGTGATGCAGGTGAGCAGGCCGCCGGGGATTTCCAGCGTGACGTCCTTCAGATTGTTGCCGTAGGCGCCGACGACCTTGAGCTGCTTGTTCGGATCCGGCACCCGGCGCGTTTTCGGGGCCGAAATGGATTTGCGGCCGGACAGGTAATCGCCAGTCATCGACAGTGGGTTGGCCGTCACTTCTTCCGGTGTCCCCTGGGCAACGATGAAGCCGCCATGGACGCCGGCGCCGGGGCCGATGTCGACGACGTAGTCGGCGGCGCGGATGGCATCCTCGTCATGCTCGACGACCAGTACCGTGTTGCCCATGTCGCGCAGGTTCTTCAATGTTTCGAGCAGACGATCGTTGTCGCGCTGGTGCAGTCCGATTGAGGGTTCATCGAGTACATACATCACGCCGGTCAGGCCCGAGCCGATCTGCGAGGCCAGCCGGATGCGCTGCGCCTCGCCACCGGACAGCGTTTCGGCCGAGCGCTCGAGGCACAGGTAATCGAGGCCGACGTTGATCAGGAAGCTCAGGCGGGCGGTGATTTCCTTGAGTATCTTGTCGGCCACCTGTGCCTTGGCGCCGGTCAGCGTCAGACAGTTGAAATAATTGCGCGCTTCGCCAAGCGGCATCCGGCTGATTTCATACAGGGTCTTGTCGCCGACCCGAACATGCCGAGCCTCAATGCGCAGCCGGGTGCCGGCGCAGCTCGGGCAGGCCGAACTGCTGACGTACTTCGCCAACTCCTCGCGCACGGCATTCGATTCGCTGCCGCGGTAGCGCCGCTCCAGGTTCGGGATGATGCCTTCGAAGCTGTGGCTGCGGTCGAAGCGGGTGCCCTTCTCGTTCAGGTAGCGGAAGTTGATGGCCACGTTGCCGGAGCCGTAGAGGACCAGTTGCTGGACCTGTTCCGGCAAGTCGTTCCATGGCGTATCGACCGAAAAACCGTAATGGTCGGCCAGCGATTCGATGATCTGGAAGTAGAACTGGTTCTTCTTGTCCCAGCCGCGAATCGCGCCGCCGGCCAGCGAAGCGGTTGGTTGGGTGACCACCCGTTTCGGGTCGAAGAACTGGATGACGCCCAAGCCGTCGCACTTCGGGCAGGCGCCCATCGGGTTGTTGAACGAGAAGAGGCGCGGTTCCAGTTCCTGCAAGGCGTAGGAACAGACCGGGCAGGCGAACTTGGCCGAAAAAAGATGCTCGACGTTGCTGTCCATTTCCAGCGCGATGGCCCGGCCCTCGGCATGGCGCAGCGCTGTTTCAAAGGATTCGGCCAGGCGCTGGCGCATGTCGTCACGCACCTTCAGGCGGTCGACGACGACGTCGACGGTGTGTTTCTGGGTCTTGGCCAGCTTGGGTACGGCATCGATTTCGTAAACGGTGCCATCGACGCGGACGCGGGCAAAGCCCTGGGCGCGCAATTCGGTGAACAGGTCGACTTGTTCGCCCTTGCGGTTGGCAACGACCGGGGCGAGGATCATCAGCTTGGTTTCGGCCGGCAGGGCGAGCACGGTGTCGACCATCTGCGACACGGTTTGCGCTTCCAGCGGCTGGTTGTGGTCCGGGCAGTACGGCGTGCCGGCGCGGGCGAAGAGCAGGCGCAGGTAGTCGTGAATTTCAGTCACGGTGCCGACCGTCGACCGTGGGTTGTGCGAGGTCGCCTTCTGTTCGATGGAAATGGCCGGGCTCAGGCCTTCGATCAGATCGACGTCCGGTTTCTCCATCAACTGCAGGAACTGCCGGGCATAGGCCGACAGCGATTCGACATAACGGCGCTGGCCCTCGGCGTACAAAGTGTCGAAGGCCAGGGAGGACTTGCCGGAGCCGGATAGCCCGGTGATCACGATCAATTGATCACGCGGCAGGTCGAGGTTGATGTTCTTTAAATTGTGGGTGCGCGCACCGCGGATGCGGATGGTTTCCATCGCTGCTCGGGAACGGTTGGGGAGAGGAATGAACTATACGCAAAACCCCGGCGATATGCACGGACGGCTGTTTTTTTATACAGCATTGCTTGTTCGTCGTTTGTTGGATGGCCAAGGTCAAAAACATCGCAATTGCATAAATAATGCATTTCGGATTATGTCAAAGTGATAAAATTGCGAGCTCGGCCGCCGCTGGGTGGCCATCCCGTCAACGAATTAGGATTCCTGCCATGAAATTTGTCTCGCCACTTGCCCGTGCCTTGCCCGTCGCAGCCTTGTCCGCCCTGCTCCTGAGTGCCTGTAGCAATACCGGCAATTCCGTTTCTGCCGCCAATGCCGAAGGCCTGATGAGCGCCGGCAAATCGGTTGCCCAGGCGGCTACGTTGAGCGACGCCGAGGTCATGCAACTGTCCGACAAGTCCTGCGCCGAACTCGACAGCCAGTCCAAGATCGCGGCACCGAAAAGCAAGTCTGCCCTGCGCCTCGCCAAGATCACCAAGAGCATGCCCAAGGACGTCAATGGCGTCGCCATCAACTACAAGGTCTATGAGACCAAGGATGTCAACGCCTGGGCGATGAACAACGGCTGCGTGCGCGTCTATTCCGGTCTGATGAATTTGATGACCGACGACGAAATCCGTGGCGTGGTTGGCCACGAAATCGGCCACGTCGCGCTGGGCCACTCCAAGAAATCCATGCAGGTCGCCTACGCTGCCGGCGCTGCCCGCCAGGTCGCAGCTGTCTCGGGTAATTCCGCTGTTGCCGCCCTGAGTTCTTCCGACATCGGTGCCATTGCCGAAAAGCTGGTCAATGCCCAATTCTCGCAAGCTCAGGAAAGCGACGCCGACGATTACTCCTTCGACCTGCTGACCGCTGCCAAGCTGAAGCGCGAGGGCCTGATTTCCGCCTTTGAAAAGCTCGCCAAGCTGGGTGACAGCAACAGCATGCTGAGTTCGCATCCATCGTCCTCCGGCCGCGCCCAGCACATCCGCGACCGCATCGCCGCGAAGAAGTAAGGACACCAACTAGCCATCCGACCCCGATGGCTTTTTGCCCGACGGTTAGCGCCGTCGGGTTTTTTTGCGCCTGGAATCCGAAGGGTGAGCCGGGTTTTCTAGAGACTGAGCTTTATCCGAAGATTTGACCGCCACCGGCCCAGTCGGACGGGGCTACGTCTTCAAAAATCACGTAAATGTATTTCGGGTCGGTTCCGGTATTCCGAACGATGCTTTCGGTAATCTCGGCAGCTACAGCTTTTTTGGCCTCGGCATCTTTGCCTTCAAACCAGGTTACACGGACAACTGGCATAACATTCTCCTTCTATTGATGGATGGTGTGGGGTGCCTCGGGTGAGTTCCGCGGTTAGACCTGTACCCAGGCTGGGGCCACGACAGTGCCTTTACCCAGGAAGTAGCCGAAGTGAATGTTCATTTCGCCAATCGGCTCAATAAAACGACTGTTGCTTAACGGGCCGGCATCAACGGCATCGAACCCAATCGATTGCGCCAGTACGGATACTTGCGCTTTGGCTGCGGCATCATCGCTGGCCACGAAGACCTGCAAGGTCTTGCCTTGACGTGCCTCGGTGGGCAGCAACTGGGCAAAAATCGTGTTGAAGGCTTTGACTACGCTCGCTGTGGGGGCCAGTGCCTGGATTTCCTCAGCAGACGAGGTGGTGTGACCAATCACCAGACTCTTGTAATCGGCGCTGATTGGGTTGGTAATATCGACCAGTACCTTGCCGCTGAGGCTGCCGGCCGCTTTGATTGCCTCGGCTACGCCACCGTAAGGGATAGCAAGAATGACCACGTCGGCCAATTGGGTAGCAGCTTCAATGCCACCACCTTGAGCGCCATGACCAATTTTCTCGGCCAGTGCGGCGGCTTTTGCCGGGTCGCGGCTGCCGATGATGACTTCGTGCTGGGCTCCTGCAAGCGTATTTGCCAGACCGCTGGCCATGTTTCCTGTACCGATGATGGCGACTTTCATTTTGTAGCTCCTTGTTTGCAACTGGATTAGGTGGTGCTACTGTACGACTTGAAACCTGCTTGAATAAATTGCCAAATTCAGCCATCACTTGAAATGGATTGTTTGTAATGGATAGGTTGCAAAGCATGGCGGTGTTCGCCAAGGCAGTTGAGCTTGGGTCGTTTTCGGCGGCGGGAAATGCACTTGAAATGTCGTCACAGCTGGTAGGTAAGCATGTGCAGATGCTGGAACAGCATTTGGGGGTTCGTCTGCTCAATCGCACGACTCGCCGACAACATCTGACTGACATTGGCCGCGAGTTCTATGACCGGGCGAAGGCGATTCTGGCCGATGTCGAAGCCGCCGAAGGACTGGTAGCGGAAACCCGGGCAACGCCACGCGGACGGTTGCGTATCAATGCTCCGGTAACGTTTGGCATCCATGCGCTCTCACCGATGTTGCCCGCCTATTTGAGCGCCCATCCTGAAGTAACGCTGGAAATGAGCATGTCCAACCGGCGAGTCGATGCCATCGACGAAGGCTACGACCTTGTGATTCGCATAGGCGAATTGACGGATAGTGGTTTGATTGCCCGGCCGCTGGCGCCATATCGGCTCATCCTGTGTGCCGCACCCAGTTATCTGGCGGCGCGTGGTCCCATTGAAAAGCCACAGGACCTTTCGCACCAGGAATGTTTGGGCTTTTTACATCCTGAATTGAGTAAGCGCTGGACCTTGATTGGGCCGGAAGGCTCCGTCACGGTCCCGGTCTCTGGTCGCCTGATGGTGGATAGTGGTGAAGCATTGATGGCTGCGGCCGTATCCGGGATGGGGGTTTTACTCCAACCCTCCGAAATAGTTGAACCCTATATTGCATCCGGAAAGTTGGTGACCTTATTGCCCGACTACCATGCGCCTACTCGGCCTATGCACATCCTCTATGCACCTGACCGCCGTATGACCCCGAAGCTCAGAAGCTTCATTGAGTTTGTGATTGCGCATTTCGGTCCATTTGCTCAAGGCGCAACGGAAGTGCTCAAGCTGGCTTGAGTCGTGTCGGCAATAACGCTGCGCTCCCGGATAACCGCTGGGAGGTGCAGCAAAAGGAAATCGAGCACACTTCTGACTGATGGCAGCATCCCTCTGGGCGCAGGATAGGCCAGGCACAGGAGATTCGATGAGGCCGACCAGGTGGGCAGAAGATGCTCGAGCAACCCCTTCTTGATGCTGATGGCGGCAATCGGTTCTGGCAACAGCGCGATGCCAGCGCCTCCGATGGTGGCCTCAAGCTGAAGACGCAAGTCGTTTGTTTGTAGCCTGGGGATGTGACTAACCGAGTGCATAACGCCCTCCGCAGAAGACATTTCCCAATGGACAGTGCCTTCACGGACATTACTGGCCATCCCCAAGGTGTTAAAGCGCGGAATCTCGTCGGGCGTTTCCGGTTTTCCCGCTTCATGCAGGTATCCCGGCGCGGCAACCAGAATTCTCCTGGCACTGCCAAAACTTCGCACCACGATGCCTGCAACGGCGTCGATTTTAGGACGTGCCAGGAGGGCCAAGTCAAAACGTTCCTCGACCAAGTCCACTTCACGGTCGGTTGGTTCGATGTACAGGTTTACCTTGGGATGGCTGGCCAGATAGGCTGGCAATAGTGGGGCCAGGTAGGTCTGCGCAAGAACGGGCGGACAGGTCATTCTGACCGAGCCAACGGGTTCGATGCGCAAGTTGGCCATACTTTCGTAGGCCGCTTCGGCTTCCTCGACAACAGCGAGGCAGCGCTCGTAGAACTGCTCTCCAGCTTCGGTCAGGCCGATGCGTCGGGTCGAGCGTTGTAAAAGTCTGACACCAATGTGCGTTTCCAGTTCAGCGACGCGCCGACTGAGACGACTTTTCTCGATACCTGTCACTCGCGCAGCGGCGGAAAATCCGCGATGGCGTACTACGGAAACAAAGTACAGCAGGTCATTGAGGTCTGGTGAAGTCATTGGTGCACATGCGCAACAGTCAATAGTAATTTCCCCATCTTATTGGAAATTACAGATAAAAATACAATTAGAGCCCTTTGTCTTTTTGACCTGCTCCCCTGGCGTTTATGCCCGTCGCTGAGAAATACTCCTCATGAAGAATTCACAAACCCACCCGGTTATGCTGCTGGTGAGCCGCCGCCCCAAGCCTGGTAACGAAGCTCAGTTTGAATGGCTGATGGCTGAGTTTATTGCGCAGGCAGAAGCCTTTCCCGGGTGCCTGGGGGCTCAGTTGGTTCACCCGGGCGACGAGGTCGCCGTCGAAGACACGCTGTACCACGCCTTGCTCGCATTTGAAGATGCGGGCAGCCTTGAAGCATGGCAAACCTCAGCCGAACGCGCAGCTGGCCTGGCGAGCATTGCCCCCTACATCGAAGGCGTGGCAGTAGAGCGTGGAATTTCAGGATTGGCGCACTGGTTTCAGCCCCGGACCGGCGCTCAGTCCGGACAGCCCCCGCGTTGGAAAATTGCGGTCGTAACGTGGCTGGGGATTTTCCCGACGGTGTATTTACTCTTTCTGCTGTTGGGAGACATCCTCGCTCCCTGGACGCTGATGGCCCGTATTTTTCTGTTGACGCTGCTGGTTGTGGCCATCATGACTTGGGGCATTGCGCCGAGGCTGACACGGCTGCTCAGGCCGTGGCTTTACCCTTCGAAAAAAAATCGGACCTAGGCAATTTGCATGAACAGAAACTTTAGTTCAATGCATCCAGAATCTCTCATTTTCTTTCGGCGGCAGGGCTTCGGTTGGCAGATAGCTGCGATCAAGTTTCCCCGGTAGCGCCCGAGCCCGTTTAATTCTCAATAAAAGGCGGCGATTCGGTCGCGATCAGTTGGGCTTCACGCCAGCTGCCATCGGCGCAGAGCTGGCCGACCAATGTCTGCGCCACGTGGGCGACGGCCAGGGTGGCGGCGGAGGCGGGAATCTGGCGGGAGGTACAGAGCATGAGGCGGCGGCTCAGGTGTTCCGGGGCGATGGGGACGGCGCGCAATTTGCCAGTCTCCAGCTCATGCAGTAGTGGCATCGGCGGCAGCAGCGTGTGGCCGAGGCCGGCGAGCAGGCTGGTGCGCAGGATGCTGATCGAGCTGATGTCGGCAACCACGTTGGGGGCAGCGCGGCCGGCTTGTTTGGCGGCAGCCTCGACGATGGGGCGGACGCCGTGGGGCGAAGCGGGCAGGATCAGCGGCAGGCGCAGGGCGTCGCGCAGGCTGATCGGGCCGCTTGGCGCATCAGGAGCTTCGGCGGGGGAGATCAGCTGCAGCGCTTCTTCGAGCAGCGGGTGGCAGCGGAATTCGTCGAGCTGGCCATCGTCGAAAAGAACCGCCAGGTGGATCAGGCCGGTCCGCAACTGCGGGATCAGGTTGCCGGTCAGTTCTTCGGTCAGTTCCAGCTCGACGCGGGGCAGGGCGGTGCGCACCGCCTTGAGCAACGGCAGGGCGAGGGCTTGTGAAACGCTGTGCGGGATGCCGAAAATGACCTTGCCGACGGTCTCGCCCTCGGCCTGGGTGACGCTGTGCCGGGCATCCTCGACCTGGCGCAGGATGGACAGGGCATGCGGATGGAAGGCCCGACCGGCCGGTGTCAGCGCCACCCCGCGCGGCAGGCGGTGAAAGAGCGGCTGGCCGAGTTCGTCTTCCAGTTGCGCGAGTTGGTGGCTGAGCGCGGATTGTGCGACATGGACCGAGCTGGCAGCTTTGGAGAAGCTGCCGTGTTCGGCGATGGCGAGAAAGTAGCGGAGCTGGCGCAGTTCCATGTCGGTACGGATAGATGTAGAACGGTCAGTCTATCGTTTTTAAAGATGGCTATATCGTAATTCTGAATTTTTCAGATGGATTCGTCTGCGTTCTAATGGCGACAACTGATCTGCATCGACCCTTCTGGCCACGAGCCGGGAAGTAGTAGCCGAACCCGGCTCCGGTTGGTCCGGACAGGCGCTTTTTACCGGAAGCGTTGCCCCGGCAGGGGAATGGAACAAGGGCAGGCCGGCATTGCCGGTCTGCCCTTTGCTTTTGGGCGGCTTACTCGCCGTGCAAACCGTATTTTCGAATCTTGTCGTGCAGTGTTGTCTTGGCGATGACCAGGGCTTCGGCGGTGCGCGCCAGGCTGCCATAGCGGCGCAGGGCGTCGGCGATCAGGGCGCGTTCGAAGGCGTCGACGGTCTCGGCCAGCGGGCGCGGTGCATCGCCGGCGGGCTGACCGAAAGGTGGCGAGCCGGCTTCGATGCCGAGCACGCAGCGGTCGGCCACATTGCGCAATTCGCGCACGTTGCCCGGCCAGTGGTAGCCGACCAGTTGCTGCATGCGGCCGGCGGATGTCGCCGGCACGGCGCGCTCGTGGCGGGCGGCGGCTTGCAGCAGGAAATGTTCGAAGAGCAGCGGGATGTCCTCGCGCCGCTCGCGCAGCGGTGGCAGCGGCAGGTTGGCGACCGACAGGCGGTAGTAGAGGTCGGCACGGAATTTTCCCTGCTCGGACAATGCCGTCAGGTCTTCCTTGGTCGCGGCGATGATGCGGCAGTCGATGGGAATCGCCGTATTCGACCCGAGCCGCTCCAACGTGCGCTCCTGCAGCACACGCAGCAACTTGATCTGCATCGGGACCGGCATGGTTTCGATTTCGTCGAGGAACAGCGTGCCACCGTTGGCGTACTCGATCTTGCCGATGCGCCGCTTGCCGGCGCCGGTGTAGGCGCCCGCCTCGTGGCCGAAGATTTCACTTTCGAACAGCGTTTCCGGCAGGCCGCCGCAGTTGATGGCGACGAAATTGCCCTTGGCCCGCGGGCTGGCGTCGTGCAGGCAGCGGGCAACCAGTTCCTTACCGGTGCCGGTCTCGCCGTGGATCAACACGTCGGCCGCGCTGCTGGCCAGGGCGCCGATCAGGCCACGGACGCGGGCCATACCGGCCGAGTTGCCGATCAGGCGGGCTTCGAGCAGATTGCGCTGGTCGAGCTGGCGGCGCAGGGCGCGCACTTCGAGGACCAGCCGGCGCTTTTCCAGCGCGCGGCGGGCGATGTCGACGAGCTGCTCGGGGGCAAAGGGCTTTTGCAGGAAATCGTAGGCGCCATCCTTCATCGCCTGCACGGCCATCGACACATCGCCGTGGCCGGTGATCAGTAGCACCGGCAATTCCGGGTCGAGGGCGTGCAGTTCGCGCTGCAGGCTCAGGCCATCCTGGCCGGGCAGGCGGATATCGCTGATCACGATGCCGGGGAAGTCGGCATGCAGGCGGTGGCGTGCCAGTTCGGCGCTGCCGGCGCATTCGGCGGCCAGTCCTTCGAGTTGCAGCGCCTGCTCGCAGCCGAGCGCCACATCGGGGTCGTCTTCAATGATCAGGATTTTCAGGTCGTCGGTCATGGCGCGGGAGCGAGCGGGAGTTCGAGTGTGAAGATGGCGCCACCGTCGGGATGGTTGGCTCCGTGCAGGCTACCACCGAAGTCGCGGATGATGCCGGCGGAAATGGCCAGGCCGAGGCCGAGGCCATCGCCGGCCGGCTTGGTGGTGAAAAAGGGTTCGAACAGATGGGCTAGCGCCTCGTCACTGAGACCGGGGCCGTGGTCGCGGACATGCAGGCGGACCATGCCTTCAGCGCATTCCCAGGCCAGTTCGAGGCGCGGGCGGGGCTGGTCGGCCATCGCGTCGAGCGCGTTGCCGACCAGGTTGATCAGCACCTGTTCCAGCCGGTTGGCGTCGCACAGGGCGACCGGCTCATCGACCGGGCAGCTGCGCTCGATCTCGGCGCCGGCGCGGCGGATGCGAGCATCGAGCAGGGCCAGCGCGTTGTCCAGAGCGTGGCAAAGTGGCACTGGGGCCGACTGGCCGCTCGACTTGCGGGCAAAGTTGCGCAACTGGCCGGTGATCCGGCCCATGCGGTCGACCAGGTCGGCAATGCGGCCGAGGTTGGTGCGCGTGGTGTCGACATCGCCGCGTTCCAGGAAGCGCTCGGCGTTGGCCGACAGCGTGCGCAGCGCAGCCAGCGGCTGGTTCAGTTCGTGGGCGATGCCGGTGGACAGCTGGCCGATGACTGCCAGCTTGCCGGCCTGCACCAGTTCGTCCTGGGCGGCGCGCAGGGTACGTTCGGCGCGGATGCGTTCGCCGACCTCGTCCTGCAGTTGCTGGTTGGCGGACGACAGGTCGGCGGTGCGTTCCTCGACCTTGCGTTCCAGTTCATCATGCGCCTGCTGCAGGGCTTCGCGGGCAGCCAGCCGGTCGCGCAGGTGGCGGCGCCGTTCGTTCAGGATGACGCCAAGCAGGCACAGGCAGGCGGCGGCGATGGCGGCCAGCGCGGCGCGGCTCTGGGCCAGGTCGTCGACCTGTTCGAGATGGGACAGCACGGTCAGCGTCCACGGCGTGCCGGGCAGGGTGCGCGACTGTTCAAGGAAGCGCCCGGTGACCGGGTAAACCGACACCGTTTCCGGGCCGTTGGCGGCAATGCGCACCAGGCGGACGCCGTGGTCGTAGTCTTCGATCTGCTTGATGCCCAGGGGTTGCAGGGCGCGCCGGTTGTATTGCTGGGTGTGGTCGAAGGCGGCGCGCGTGCTGTCGTCGAGCGGGCGCAGGGTGGTGAATTTCCAGCCGGGCACGGCGGACAGGATGACCACGCCATTTTCGTCAGCGACCAGCACCGGCGCCTCGACCGTGGTCCACGATTTTTCCAGCTGTTCGAGGCTGACCTTGATCACCGCGACGCCCAGTGTGCCGTTGTCGCCGGTCAATGCCGAGGCAAGGTAATAGCCGGGCTCGCCGCGCGTGGTGCCGATGCCGAAGAAACGGCCGTTGCCGCTCTCCAGCGCCTCGCGGAAATAGGGGCGGAAGGACAGCTCTTCGCCGAGAAAACTGTCCGGACGCCGCCAGTTGCTGGTGGCGAGCACCTTGCCGCGGGTGTCCATGACGTAAATCGATAGCGTGCCGGCGCGTTCGTTGAGCTTTTCGAGATAGCCGTTGACCCGGGCGGCGGCGCTGTCGCCGGCTGTCCCGGCAAGCAGGTCGAGAACTTCCGGCTCCAGGCTCAGCGTGCCGGGCAGGAAGGCGTACTTGCTGATCTCCCGTTCCAAGCTGGCAGCGTACAGGTCGAGCCGGTGCAGGCCGGTCGCCTGCAGGTCGGCGATGCCCAGGCGCTGCGCGATGCGGTAGGCCGAGACGCCGCTCAGGGCGACCAGCAGCAGGCAGAGCAGCAACAGCGGCAGGGAGCGGAGTCGGGGCATCGGGTGGCGAACGGTGCAGGATGGCCTATGTTACCGCGCTCAGCCGAAGAGGTCGGCCAGTTGCTTGGCAATCAGCACGACGACCACGCCAAGGAAGGCTTTGCGGATGAAGCCGGCACCATGCTTGAGTGCGAGGTGGGTGCCCACCCAGGAGCCGGCCAGGTTGCAGACGGCCATGACCAGGCCGACCTGCCAGAGCAGCGGCCCGTGGCTGGCGAAGAAGGCGATGGCCGACAGGTTGGTGGCGAAATTGATGACCTTGGCGCTGGCCGAGCCCTGCACGAAGTCCATGCCGAACAGGCGGACGAAGCCGAAAATCAGGAAGCTGCCGGTGCCGGGGCCGAAGAAGCCGTCGTAGACGCCGATCAGGCCGCCGAACAGGGCGCCCTTCCAGCGGTCGCGACCGTCGATGACGCGCGTCACCTGCTGGCCGAGATCCTTTTTCATGAAGGTATAGACCGCCACGGCGATCATCATGACGACGACTAGCGGGCGCATGGTTTCGCGCGGCAGCCAGGCAACCAGCGCGGCTCCGCCCCAGGCGCCGAGCAGGGCGGCAACGGTGGCGGGCAGGACAACGGCCCACGGAATGCGCACGCGGCGCGCATAGCGCCACAGGGCGGCACCGGTGCCGGCAATGCTGGCGACCTTGTTGGTACCGAACAGCGTCGGGATGGCGGTCTGCGGAAATTGGCCGAGCAGGACGGGAATCTGGATCAGGCCGCCGCCGCCAACCACGGCGTCGACCATGCCGGCAAAGAAGGCTGCGGGAGCGAGGAGGGTCCAGTCGATCATGGTGGTTGTCAGGATAGGGGAAAAAAAGCCCGGTGCGGTGCACCGGGCAAACAAGCGGGTTCGACGTTCGAGGGTTGAGTCGAACCCGGAGGAGACAAAAGACTTAGGCGGCCAGGGCGGCAGGCTCTTCAGGGACCGGCAGCGCCTCGTCGGCGTCGGCCAGTTCGGGGGGGATCGGGTCGATGGCGTTTTCCCACTTGGCGACCACCGTGGTGGCGATGGCGTTGCCCAGCACGTTGGTGACGGTGCGCCCCATGTCGAGGAAATGGTCGATGCCGAGCACCAGCAGCAGGCCGGCTTCCGGCAGGTTGAACATGGGCAGCACGGCGGCGACGACGACCAGCGAGGCGCGCGGCACACCGGCGATACCCTTGGACGACACCATCAGGACCAGCAGCATGGTGATCTGGGCAGTCAGCGTCATCGGGATATCGTAGGCCTGGGCCACGAACAGGGCGGCAAAGGTGGTGTAGATCATCGAGCCGTCGAGGTTGAACGAGTAGCCGAGCGGCAGCACGAAGCTGACGACGCGGTTGCGGATGCCGAATTTTTCCAGTTGTTCCATCAGCTTCGGATACACCGATTCGCTGCTCGCCGTCGAGAAACCGACCAGCATCGGGCCGCGGATCAGCTTGAGCAGGCGGAAGATGTCCTTGCCGAGTACGAAGTAACCGGCAGTGATCAGCACGATCCACAGCGCGGCCAGCGCGACGTAGAAGCTGACCAGCAGCTTGCCGAAAACGAGCAGCATGCCCAGGCCGTTGGTCGTGATCGCCCCGGCCACTGCGCCAAACACCCCGACCGGGGCGAAGCGCATCACGTAGTCGGTGACCTTGAGCATGACATGGACGACTTCCTCCATCGTGCACACCAGGCTGCGCGCCATCTGGTTGTGCAGGTGGCCGAGGGCCAGGCCGAAGAACACGGCGAAGACCAGGATCTGCAGGATTTCATTGGCCGCCATGGCTTCGAAGATGTTCTTCGGGAAGACATGGGTGATGAAATCCTTCAGATTCAGCGCGCTGGTTTTCAGATTCAGTGTCGCGCTCGCTTCCGGCAGCGGCACGCTGAGGCCGACGCCCGGTTGCAGCAGGTTGGCAAAGATCAGGCCGAGCAGCAGCGAGCAGAAGGAGGCGCCGACGAACCAGCCGAGGGCCTTGCCGCCGATGCGGCCGACCGTCTTCGAGTCGCCCATGTTGGCCAGCCCGGCGACCAGGGTGGCGAAGACGAGCGGGGCGATGATCATCTTGATCAGGCGCAGGAAGATGTCGGTCAGGATGCCGAAGTAGCCGGCGATTTCCTTGGCGGCGGCCGGTGACGGGGCGAGCGCATTGCAGGCATAGCCAACGATGACGCCGAGCAGCATGGCGATGCCGATCCAGGTGGTCAGGCGATTCATTTTCATGATGGTTTCCTTGGGATACTGAGTGGAAAGACGCCCGGATCAGGCGGCGACAGGCAGGGGGATGACTTGTGGGCGGGTCAGCACCTCGGGGCGCAGCACCTCGGCCAGTTGCTCCTGGCTCATCAGACCGCGTTCGATGACCACCTCGGCGACGCCGCGCCCGCTGCGGAAGGCTTCGGCCGCGACTTCGGTGGCGTTGGCGTAACCAATGTACGGGTTGAGGGCGGTGACAATGCCGATCGAGCGCTCGACCGATTCGCGCAGCTGGTCGCGGTTGGCCGTGATGCCATTGACGCAATGGTCGGCCAGCACGCGGCAGCCGTTGGTCAGGTGCAGCGCGCTCTTGAACAGGCTGTGGGCGATGATCGGCTCGAAGGCGTTGAGCTGCAGCTGGCCGGCTTCGGCAGCGAAGGTGACGGTGGTGTCGTTGCCGATCACTTCGAAGGCGATCTGGTTGACCACTTCCGGAATGACCGGATTGACCTTGCCCGGCATGATCGACGAACCGGCCTGGCGCGGCGGCAGGTTGATCTCGTTGAAGCCGGCACGCGGGCCGGAGGAGAGCAGGCGCAGGTCATTGCACACCTTGGATAGCTTGACGGCGACACGCTTCAGGACGCCGGAGAGTTGCACGAAACTGCCGCAATCCTGTGTCGCCTCGATCAGGTTGGGCGCAGTGACGACCGGTATGCCGCTGATTTCGGCCAGCTTGCGGCAGACCAGCGGGGCGTAGTCCGGGTGGGCGTTGATGCCGGTGCCGATGGCGGTAGCGCCGAGGTTCATTTCGCGGATCAACAGCGCGGCTTCCTTCAGGCGTTCCTCGTCCTCGCCCAACATCACGGCGTAGGTCGAGAATTCCTGGCCGAGGGTCATCGGCACGGCATCCTGCAGCTGGGTGCGGCCCATCTTCAGCACGTCGGCGAACTCGTCGGCCTTTCGCTCGAACGCCTTGCGCAGGTAGGCCATGGCGTCGACCAGGCGGAAGATGCCGACATAGGTGGCCAGCTTCAGCGCCGTCGGATAGACGTCGTTGGTCGACTGGCTCATGTTGACGTGTTCGTTCGGGTGCAGCGTCTTGTAGTCGCCGCGCGTCTTGCCGAGCAGTTCCAGCGCACGGTTGGCGATCACCTCGTTGGCATTCATGTTGGTCGAGGTGCCGGCGCCGCCCTGAATGACATCGACGACGAACTGGTTGTGCCACTGGCCGTCGATGATCTCGCCGCAGGCTTCGGCGATGGCGCCGGCGCGCCGGGCATCGAGCAGGCCAAGCTGCTGGTTGGCTTGGGCGGCGGCCTTCTTGATCTGGGCCAGGGCGCGGATCAGGTCGGGATAGACGGCGATCGAGATGCCGGTGATCGGGAAATTCTCCAGGGCACGCAGGGTGTGTACCCCGTAGTAGGCGGCGGTCGGAACCTCGCGGTCACCAAGCAGGTCATGCTCGAGGCGGAAGGGGGTGGTGGTCATCGTTTGTCTCCTTTGTTTGTTCAAGGCCGCCGGCATCGAGGCCGTGGGCGCCTTGTTTCATTGCACATGGCGTGCCAGGGGCTGTCGGTGTTGCAAGTGGCTGCTTTTAAAGGAGTCGTGAAGGAGGGGTTGCCGGAGGTTCATCGGAAAACCGGATTTTTCCCGCTCGGGGTGTTCGGAAAACCGAACGCTCGGGGCGGATTGACGGACTTCCTGCGGTCAGGCGGGCAAACCTGCTAATATTTCTCATTCCGCTGCAATGCAACATAACCAGACCATAATGTCCGCCCCCACTGATCGCATGAGCCCCGAGGAACGCCGCGCCGGCGCCTCGCTGGCCTCCATCTTCGCCCTCCGCATGCTTGGCCTGTTCCTGATCCTGCCTGTGTTTTCGGTCTACGCGAAAACCCTGCCCGGGGGCGACAACCTGGCCCTGGTCGGTTTTGCGCTCGGCGCCTATGGCCTGACCCAGGCCTTTTTCCAGATTCCCTACGGCATCGCCTCGGACATCTTCGGGCGCAAACTGGTCATCGTCGTCGGCCTGCTGATTTTTGCGCTGGGCAGCTTCGTCGCCGCCTGGGCGCCGGACATGAACTGGATCATCGTTGGCCGCGTGCTGCAGGGTGCCGGGGCGATTTCGGCAGCGGTTACCGCGCTGGCCGCCGACCTGACACGCGAGGAACATCGAACCAAGGTGATGGCGATGATCGGCTCGTCGATTGGCCTGGTCTTCGCCCTGTCGCTGGTCGGCGCGCCGATTCTCTATGGCTGGATCGGCATGTCCGGGCTGTTCATCATGACCGGTGTACTCGCCCTGTCCGCCATCGTCCTGCTGATCAAGGCCGTGCCACCGGCCCCGGCACCGCAAGGCCATGAAAAGCTGCCCTTGCGCCGGGTGATTTTCGATCCCGACCTGCTGCGCCTGAATGTCGGCATCTTCACACTGCACATGGTGCAGATGGCCATGTTCGTCGTACTGCCACACGCGCTGGTCAATCATGGTGGCCTGGAAGCCGCATCGCACTGGAAGGTCTATCTGCCCGCCGTGCTGGTTTCTTTTGCCATCATGGTGCCGGCCATCATCGCGGCCGAGCGCAAGGACAAGATGCGCCCCATCTTCATCGCCGCCGTTGGCCTGCTCGTCGTTGTCCAGGCCGGCCTGTTCGTATTGCACGAAAGCCTTTGGGCGCTGGCCTTGTGGCTGTTGCTTTTCTTCGTCGCCTTCAATGTGCTGGAAGCGACGCTGCCGTCGCTGGTCTCGCGCACCGCACCGCCGGCCGCCAAGGGCGCGGCGCTGGGCGTCTACAACACGACACAGGCCATCGGTCTGTTCATTGGCGGTGCAGCGGGCGGATATATTGCGCAGCATTTCGGCGATAATGCGGTTTTCGCCGCTTGCACAGGTCTGGTTCTGATCTGGCTGGTGGTCGCAAATTCCATGAATTTTCCGCAACGGCGCCCGGTCGCCGCGGCGACACGATAGTTAGGAGACATTGGTAATGGCATCGGTTAACAAATGGATTGGCATCGGCAATCTGGGGCGTGACCCGGAAACCCGCTTCACCGCCAGTGGCGAGGCGATCTGCAATTTCAGCATCGCCTGTACTGAAAGCTGGAAGGACAAGCAGACCGGTGAGCGCAAGGAAATGACCGAGTGGGTCCGCATTTCGGCGTTCGGCAAGCTGGCCGAGATTTGCAGCCAGTACCTCAAGAAGGGTTCGCAAGTCTATGTCGAGGGCAGCCTGCGCACCCGCAAGTGGACCGACAAGGATGGCCAGGAACGCTACACGACCGAAATCCGCTGCGACGACATGAAGATGCTTGGCTCCCGCCAAGGCATGGGCGCTCCGGCCGGCGGTGGTGGTGGCGGTGGCGGCTACGATGAACCGACCGATTACTCGCCGGCGCCGCCGAAGAACAAGCCGAAGCCTTCGTTTGACGATCTCGGCGACGACATTCCGTTCTGAGATATACCTGCGACCCAGGTTTTAAAGGATTTTAAGCATGGCCAATGCCGTCACCTTCAAGGTACTTGAAGATATCGCCCGGGATCTTTCCGGTAGCGAGATCACCTTCCCGACCTTTCTCGACATCACTTTCCAGGTGCGTTCCGCGCTAAAGGATCCGAACCTGAGCGTCGAGCAGTTGGCCAAGCTGGTTGGTGCCGAGCCGTTGATGAGCGCCAAGATCATCCGCATGGCCAATTCGGTGGCACTGAATCCGAGCGGGCGCGAGATTGCCGACGTGAAGAATGCCATCGTTCGCGTTGGCATGGAGGCGGTGCGTACGGTGTCGTTTGCCGTGGCCATGGAGCAGTTGCTGAAATCGAAGCAGATGCAGCCTTTTGAAGGTATTTCCCAGCGGCTCTGGGAGCATACCTCGCATGTTGCTGCACTGTGCCGCGTGTTGGCCCGCAAGATGGCCAAGATCAATGGTGACGAGGCGATGTTTGCCGGTCTGGTGCACGACCTCGGGGTGTTCTACCTGATGTCGCGCGCGGCCAATTTCCCGGAGTTGGTCAACGACAAGGTCGAGTTGCATGCCTTGCTGGTCGATTGGCATGACAACATCGGTCATGCCCTGCTGTCGGCGCTCGGTTCGCCGGAGTCGGTATTGCTGGCGGTCCAGGAGCACGAGACTGATCGCGAGATCGAGTCGATCGGCAACTTGTCAGATGTCCTTTACGTGGCCAACAAGATCGCCAACCGGACTTCGTCCTGGCGTGATCCGGAACTCGACGGGGCAGTCGATACCTCGGTGCTGGATAAGCTTTTCGATGCCGAGACGCTGGCTGAAATTGTCGAGGAATCCGAAGAGGAAGTGCAGTCGCTGAAGGTGGCGCTCGGCGGCTAAGCCGCCTGGCGCCGGATCAGGATCAGCAGGAAACTCCCGTTCCATCGGGGTGGGCGGTCGACGGGGAGCAGCTTTGATGGGCAGTCACGAACAGACGGCGGATGTCACCGGCCAGCGCTTTGCCGCGCTGGCCCTGGCTGCGCTCGGGGTGGTTTATGGTGACATCGGGACCAGCCCGTTGTATGCGGTGAAGGAGGTCTTCGCCGGCAACCACCCGATTCCGGTCACGATGCTCAATATTTACGGCAGCCTGTCGCTCATTTTCTGGGCGCTGGTGATCGTCGTTTCGGTCAAGTACGTCACCTTCATCATGCGTGCCGACAACCGCGGCGAGGGCGGCATCATGGCGCTGATCGCCCTGGCGCTGCATACGGTGCACGACAAGCCGCAGCACGCAAAATGGATCATGATTGTCGGTGTCCTCGGGGCGGCGATGTTCTACGGCGACGGCATGGTGACGCCCGCGATGTCCGTACTTTCTGCCGTCGAAGGCCTGGAGGTTGCGACGCCGGCGCTCAAGCCCTTCGTGATCCCGCTCACGATGGTCGTCTTGTTCATCCTGTTTTTCGTGCAGCGGAGTGGGACCGCAACGGTCGGGGCGTTTTTTGGCCCGGTCATGCTGGTCTGGTTCAGTGCCCTCGCCTTGCTGGGCGTGCATAACATCGTCGATCACCCGGCGATCCTGATGGCGCTCAATCCGGCCTATGGCATCGAGTTTTTGCTTGAAAACAAGGCGCATTCGCTGGTCGCGATGGGTAATGTCGTGCTGGCGGTGACCGGTGCCGAGGCGCTTTACGCGGACATGGGACACTTTGGCCGCAAGCCGATCTCCCGTGCCTGGTTCGCCTTTGTGCTGCCGGCGCTGGTGCTCAACTATTTTGGTCAGGGCGCGTTGATCCTCGGCGATCCCGAGGCAGCCAAGAATCCGTTCTTCCTCTCGGCGCCGGATTGGGCGCTCTATCCGCTGGTCGGGCTGGCCACGCTGGCCACGGTGATTGCCTCGCAGGCAGTGATTTCCGGTGCCTTCTCGGTGACCCGCCAAGCCATGCAACTCGGCTTCGTGCCGCGCATGGAGGTGCAGTACACCTCCGACCGGGAACAGGGACAAATCTATTTGCCGGCGGTGAACTGGGGCCTGATGGTGGCGGTGATGATCCTCGTTCTCGGCTTCAGATCATCGAACAACCTGGCCGCTGCCTATGGCATTGCAGTAACGGGTGACATGGTCATTACCTCAATTCTTGCCACGGTCGTCGTCGCCAAGGTCTGGAAATGGGGATGGTTCAAGGCCGGCCTGCTGTTCGCCTGCTTCCTGTCGGTCGAGCTGGTCTTCCTCGCCGCCAATATCCTGAAGATACCGGATGGCGGCTGGTTCCCGCTGGTGGCCGGGATGGGCGTCTTTGTCCTGATGACGACCTGGAAGCGTGGTCGCCAGTTGCTCTCCGATCGTCTGCGCGGGGAACGCCTGGAACTGTCGATGTTCCTCGACTCCCTGGCCTCGTCGATGCCGACCCGGGTGGCAGGGACGGCCGTTTTCCTGAATGCCGACCCGAAGGGGGTGCCGCATGCCTTGCTGCACAACCTGATGCACAACAAGGTGCTGCACGAGCGCGTTGTCTTGCTCTCGGTCCAGTTCTTCGATGTGCCCTATGTGCCGGATATCGACAGGGTAGAAGTCCGGCAGCTGAAGGAAAATTTCTGGAGTGTCGTCATCCAGTACGGCTTCAAGGACATTCCCAATGTGCCGGAGGCCCTGGCGCTGTGTGCCGACGCCGGGCTGGCCTTCAGTTCGCTGGAAACCTCTTATTTCATCGGTCGCGAAACCCTGATTCCGCGTCTCGGTTCGGAGATGGCTTTCTGGCGCGAGAAGATTTTTGTCGCCATGTTCCGCAATGCCGGCTCGGCCACCGCCTTCTTCAAGATTCCCAGCAACCGCGTGGTTGAGCTGGGTACTCAGGTCGTTCTGTAGCGTCGACCGCCAGCACCAGCGGCCATCCGCTGGCGAATTTCTATTCTCTGTCAGGACCGGTTTGGGCTGGCTGATGCCTGTCGCGCATGGCGATATGCAGCCCTCAGAGGCGGCGGATCTTTTCCAGTAGCGCCGTCGTCGATGTCTGGTGGATGAAGGGGATCGAATGCACCGTGCCACCCCAGCCGCGGACTTCGCTGCAGCCAACGATCTTGTCCACCGGCCAGTCGCCGCCCTTGACCAGGATGTCGGGGCGGCATTCGAGGATGCGTTGTAGCGGCGTGTCTTCATCGAACCAGGTGACCAGCGAAACGCAGGCCAGTGATGCCATGACCGCCAGGCGGTCTTCCAGCGCATTGACCGGACGGTCGTCGCCCTTGCCGAGTCGTTTGACCGAGGCATCGGTATTCAGCGCGACGACCATGCTCGTGCCGAGGGCGGCCGCCTGGGCCAGGTAGGTCACATGGCCACGGTGCAGGATGTCGAAACAGCCATTGGTGAACACCAGCGGGTGGTCTAACTGGGCGGCTCTGGCGGCCAGCTGGTGCGGCGGGCAGATTTTCGATTCGAAGGAAGGGGAGGCGTAGGACATGGCTGCTTTACGGATGGAGTAAGTGTCTATTTTAGTGCCTGTTGGCCGAGCATCAAATTAAGCATTCTTGCTGTTCGGCCTTGTTGCTGCGCAATCCGGTTTTCAAGCGTGGGTGGTGCGCCACTCGTTCAGTTCATCGATTGCTCTGTCCAGCGAAGGAATCAGGCGGATGCCGTCCTGTGCGGCGAGCCGGGCGATGCCGCCGCCGCCGCACCAAAGCTCGATACCGTCCGGCAGAACGATGCGCAGTTGCTGCAACAGGGCGGGAATTTGTCGTTGCGGGAAGGCGGTCGAAAAGGACAGCGCGACGATGTCGGCGCGGTGTGCTTCGGCGGCACGACCAATCTCCAGCAAGGGCATTTGCGTGCCGAGCGGGATGCATTCGGCCCCCTCCAGCGCGAACATGGCTTCCGCCATCAGCAGGCCGAGGATGTGCGTCTCATCCGGCACGCTGGTCAGCAGCACGCGCGGTCGGCGCGGGCCGCCGGACAGGGCGGCGATGGCCTGACGGAGCAGGCGCTTGGTCAGTTCGGTGAACAGATGCTCCTCGAACACTTCGAAGCTGCCGTCTTCCCAGGCTTCACCGACCTGGTGGGTCAGCGGAGAAACCGTGTCCTGGACAAAACGCTGTAAACCCTGGCGGGCGAGTCGCTGCTGCATGGCCTGCTGATAGCCGGCGGCATCGTGTTGCTTGATCAGTGCCAGCAGGTCGGTCAGGTCCTCGCCTTCGCCGGTCGGGATGCTTTCGCTGGCGCGGGCACGGCGGGGGGCGAGTGCCGTCAATTCCTCGGCCGGTGTCGCGATCAGCTTTCCAGGGCGATGTCCCTGATCCATCAGGCGTTTGATCAGTCGCAGGCGGTCGACCTGGTCGGCCGGGTAGAGACGCTCGCCATTCAGGTCGCGTTCCGGCACGGGAAATCCGTAGCGCCGCTCCCACATGCGGAGGACGTCCTTGGAAAGCCCGGTATCCCGCTCGACGGCGGCGATGTTAAAACTAGGAGTATTCATATTTGTCCTGAACAAATGTTAGACAAACCGTTGACAAGCCAACTTTTGCTGGCTATCTTACGAACAAACGTCCTGTTTGTCTAGGACAAATCGAACGAGGAGTTGAACATGTTCTCTAGCCTGAAACGCTGCTTTGGAATTGCCGCCCTGATTTCGGTGGGGGTCGTGCCTGTTGCGGCTGCCGCTGAATGCCCGCCACTGCTCAATCACAGTTTCGCCAGCCTGCAGGATGGCAAGCCGATGCCGCTCTGCCAGTACGCCGGCAAGGTCATTCTGGTCGTCAATACGGCCAGTTACTGCGGTTTCACCTCGCAATACGACGGGCTGGAAAAGCTGTATGCCCGGCTCAAGGACAAGGGCCTGGTGGTGCTTGGTTTTCCATCCAATGACTTTGGCGAACAGGAACCGGGCAGCGAGAAAGAAATTGCCGATTTCTGCCGGCTGACCTATGGCGTCGAGTTTCCGATGGTCAGCAAGACGGTGGTCAAGGGCAAGGGCGCTCACCCGTTCTACCTGAAGCTGGCCGAGATCACCGGCAGCAAGCCGAAGTGGAATTTTCACAAGTACCTGATCAACCGCGATGCGACGCAAGTTGTTGCCTACACCAGCTTCACCAAGCCGGATGACAAGGACTTGCTGAAGAAAATCGACGAATTCCTCAAATAAGCCAGCGCAACCCCAGGAGCCAAACATGAATGCCCCGGAAAACATCTTTTTGCCCGACGTCCAAGCCACCGCCGATACGCGCCGCCTCGCCATCCAGAGCGTCGGCGTCAAGGGCTTGCGCTATCCCCTGCAACTGGAAAATGCGGCCGGTGAATTGACCAGCACGGTCGCGACCATTGCGATGAGCGTCGGCTTGCCGCCTGAGGTCAAGGGCACGCACATGTCACGTTTCGTCGAGTTGCTCGAAGCCCGCACTGGCCCTCTGACGCAAGTCGGCCTGCTGCGCATGATGGCCGACATGCTGCTGCGTCTGGATGCCAGCAGTGGCCGCATTGAACTGGCTTTCCCTTACTTCATTCGCAAGATGGCGCCGGTCTCCGGTGTCGAGAGCCTGCTCGACTACGATGCGACGTTGATCGTCGAGCAGCGCGCATGGGAAAGCGCAACGTTGACTCTGCGCGTCGTGGCGCCGGTGACCAGCCTGTGCCCCTGTTCCAAGAAGATTTCCGATTACGGCGCACACAACCAGCGTTCGCATATCACGCTGGAGGCGCGACTGCGTTCGCCAATGAGCATCGAGGATCTCGTGCGCCTGGCCGAGGAAGAGGCGTCCTGCGAGGTCTTCGGCCTGTTGAAGCGGCCGGACGAAAAGTGGGTGACCGAGCGTGCCTACGACAACCCGAAGTTTGTCGAAGACCTGGTCCGCGACATCGCGCTACGCCTGATGAACGAGCCGCGCATCGCCGGATGGAAGGTGGCTTCCGAGAACTTCGAGTCCATCCACAACCACTCGGCCTACGCCGAATTGTACGGCTGCAATGAGTAAGAGGGACATCATCGTGAAAAGACAACGTATCGCCGTCGTCGGCGCCGGCATCTCCGGGCTGGCTTCCGCCTGGCTGTTGAGCCGTCAGCATGACGTGACACTGTTCGAGGCCGGCGCCTATCTCGGCGGCCATACCAATACCGTCGAGGTGGCGCTGGAAGGCAAGTTGCATCCGGTCGATACCGGATTTCTGGTGTTCAACGAAAAGACCTACCCGAACCTGATTGCGATGTTTGCGCTGCTCGGTGTCGACAGTGTCGAAACCGAGATGTCGTTCGCGGTCAGCCTGGAAAATCCCGATCTCGAATGGGCCGGCAGCAACCTGGCCACCGTCTTCGGCCAGAAGCGCAATCTGGTTCGCCGGAAATTCTGGGCCATGTTGTCCGACATCCTGCGCTTCAATCGTGAAAGCAGCGCCTGGCTGGCGACGCATCCCGACAACCAGCGCAGTCTCCGCGATTTCCTGAGTGCCGGGCGCTATTCCAGCGCTTTCTCCGACTGGTACCTGTTGCCGATGGCGGCAGCGATCTGGTCGTGCCCGACCGGCCAGATGCTCGACATGCCGCTCGCCACCTTCATCCGCTTCTGCCAGAACCACGGCCTGCTGCAGGTTTTCGACCGGCCGATGTGGCGCACCGTCAAAGGCGGTGGCCGCGAATACGTCCGGAAGATCGCCGCCGAGCTTGACGCCAATGGTGCGATCATTCGCCTGGCCTGCCCGGTCAGCGCCGTGACCCGTGAGGCCAAAGGGTTGCGCGTGGTTCGAGCCGCCGGCAGCGAGCATTTCGACCAGGTCGTGATGGCCTGTCACAGCGATCAGGCCCTGGCCATCCTCGGCTTCACGGCCAGCGATGCGCAGCGCGAGGTGCTGTCGGCCATCCGCTACCAGCCGAACCGCGCCGTGCTGCATACCGATCGAGCCCTGCTGCCGCGCGATGAAAAACTGTGGTCGGCCTGGAATTACTTCGCCGGCAAAGGCGAGCCGGGTGACCAGCCAGTGGGCGTCTCCTACCTGATCAACAAGCTGCAGCCGCTGCCTTTCAAGACGCCGGTTGTCGTGACGCTGAATCCGGCGCGCGAACCCGACCCGGCCAAGGTGCTGGCCGAATTCGACTACGCCCATCCGATCTTCGACGGCCCGGCCATTGCGGCCCAGCAGAAACTGGCCGGGGTGCAAGGCGAGAACGGTATCTGGCTGGCAGGTGCCTGGGGCAGCTACGGCTTCCATGAGGATGGGCTGAAATCGGCACTGCGTGTGGTCAACGGCATGGGCGTCAGCGCACCCTGGCAGGGTGTCGCCGAAGTGCTGCGGGAAACGGAAAGCGCCTGAGGCTGACATGAGTTTCCGCCCGCAACTCTTCCTCGGCCATGTGATGCATCGGCGCCTGCGCCCGGTGGTTAATGCCTTCGTCTATCCGGTGTTCTATGTCCAGCTGCCGGTGCGCGATCTGGCCGCGACGAATTGCGGAATTTTCAGCGTCGACCGGCGCAACATTCTCAGCTTCCGTAGCAAGGATCATGGGGCGCGCGATGGCAGCCCGCTCTTGCCGTGGATCACGGCGCTGCTGCGCGAACGCGGCCTGCCGGACGATGGCGAAATCATGCTGCAGACCTTCCCGCGTGTTTTCGGGCTGGTCTTCAACCCGGTCAGCTTCTGGTTCTGTCATGACCGGGCCGGCGAGTTGATCGCCGTGCTGGCCGAGGTGAACAACACCTTCGGCGGCACCCGCAGCTACCTGCTGCACAACCCGGGTGGCGCACCGCTGCGCGACGGCCAGGAACTGCGGACTGACAAGGATTTCCACGTTTCACCATTCAACGAGATCGAAGGCGGCTACCGCTTCCGCTTCCATTTGAACCGGCCGGTGCCGCTGGCCCGGATCGACTACGACGATGCCGAGGGCGAGCTGCTGCTCACCTCGATCTCCGGAAAACCCCGGGCCTGGCGAGCTGCCGCCTTGCTCGGTGCTTTCCTGCGCATGCCCTTGATGACCGCCGGCGTGCTTTTCCGCATCCACTGGCAGGCCCTGAAACTCTGGCTGAAAGGGGTGCCCTTCCGTGGCGCCCATGTCTCTCAACCCCTCCGGGAATCGACAAAATGAACAACACGATGATCTTTAGCGGCAGTCAAAGCCTGGCCCGCGACACCCGTCTGGTCTTCGACCTGCTGGAAAAAATTCAGGGCGGCATGCTGGAAGTGCGCTTGCCCGACGGTTCCTGCGCCCTGTTTGGCAATGGCGAGCACGGCGTCACGCTGCAGGTGCACGACGAAGCCATGTTCGGCATGGTGCTGGCCCGCGGCGATATCGGATTGGCCGAGGCCTATCTCGACGGTCACTGGGATTCGCCGGACATCACCGGCCTGCTCAGGCTGCTGGCGAGGAACCGCGACGCGCTGCAGAAAGCGGTGTATGGCTCCTGGCGTAACCTGCTGTCGGCCCGCGTCCGTCACTGGCTGAATCGCAACAGCCGGGCCGGCAGCAAGCGCAACATCATGGCGCACTACGATCTGGGCAACGACTTTTACCATTTGTGGCTCGACCCGACCATGAGCTACTCGGCCGCCATTTATCGTGAAGCGGACGATGGCTCGCTGGAAGCCGCCCAGCATGCCAAGTACAACCGCATCCTGAATTGCCTGAAGGCCGGACCCGGGCAGCGCGTGCTGGAAATCGGCTGCGGCTGGGGCGGCTTTGCCGAAAAGGCCGTGCAGCGCGGCCTGGCCGTGACCGGATTGACGCTGTCGCCGGCCCAACTGGTCTGGGCCCAACTGCGGGTGCCGACGGCCGATCTTCGCCTGCAGGACTATCGGGATACGCAGGAGCAGTTCGATCACGTCGTTTCGATTGAAATGTTCGAGGCCGTCGGTGAACGTTTCTGGCCGGGCTATTTCAAGACGGTGGCTCAGGCGCTGAAGCAGGATGGCCGGGCGGTGATCCAGAGCATCACTATCCGTGACGATTTGTTCGCCAGTTATCGCAAGGGCACCGATTTCATCCAGCAATACGTCTTCCCGGGCGGCATGCTGCCGTCGCGGCAGGCGTTCCGCGCCGCTGCGGCCAAGCAGGGGCTGGTCGTGCGGAACGAATACGCCTTCGGCCTCGATTACGCCCGCACCCTGGCCGAATGGCGGCATGCCTTCGAGGCCAAGTGGCCGCAGATCGCGGCGCTGGGTTTTGACGAGCACTTCCGCCGCCTGTGGCGCCTGTATCTCTGCTATTGCGAGGCTGGCTTCCTGGCCGGGAATATCGATGTCGTCCAGTTCGAACTCACGCATTCCTGAGCCGGTGCTCTCGACCAGCCGTCGGCGCCTGCTGCTGGCGCTGGCGGCTGCGCCGTTGTCGGCCTACGCCAGCACCGACCCGATGGCCGGCCTGAGTCGCTGGGGCAGCGGCGAATTCCGACGTTTCGGCTTTCTCGTCTACGAGGCCGCGCTGTGGGCTGGCGAAGACCCCTTGCGACCGCCGCTAGCACTGAAATTGACCTACAAGCGGAATATCGCCGGTCAGGCCATCGCCGAGGCCAGCGTCAAGGAAATCCGCAATCTCGGTATCGCCGACGAGCTGAGCCTGAAGCGCTGGGGTGAGCAGATGGCTCGGCTGTTTCCGGACGTCAAGCCAGGTGACCACATCATCGGTCAGTATCGCGCCGAGGCGGCCGTCTTCCATTTCAATGATCGCCAGCTCGGCAGCATCGACGATCCGGTTTTCGCCCGCGCCTTCTTCGCCATCTGGCTCGACCCGAAAACCAGCGCGCCCGATTTGCGCGCGGCCCTGCTCAAGCGATCGGCGGTCTGAAGTGACCAACGGCCGTATCCTCGCCTATGGCCTGCTCGGGCTGCCGCTGGCCTTTGCCGCGCTGCCCATCTACGTTCATGTGCCGCGCTTCTACGCCGAAATGGCCGGCCTGCCGCTGGCACTGCTCGGCTTGATCCTGCTCGGTGCCCGCCTGCTCGACGCCGGCATCGACCCGTGGCTGGGCTGGCTGGCCGACCGGGTGTCGCGGCGGCGCATGGTGGCGCTGGCCTTGCTGCCCTTTGGTCTTGGTTTCGTCGCGCTGCTTAACCCGCCTTCCGAAAACGTCGGCCTCTGGCTGCTCGCCTCGCTGGCCCTGACTTACCTCGGTTTTTCCGCAGCGACCGTCGCCTATCAGGCCTGGGGGGCGGATGTGGGCATCAACTCGGCACTGCGCACCCGGCTGACCGCAGCCCGGGAGGGTTTTGGCCTGCTCGGCGTCGTGCTCGCCGCCGCGTTGCCGACGGTGCTGGCCGCCAGCCTGAATGACGGAATCGCCCGGCTGAGCTGGGTATTGCCCCCCTTGCTGCTGATCGCGGCCGCCACGACCTTTTCCCGGGTCGGGGTCGGGCAGCCTTTGCCGGCCAGCAATCAGGCGCTCCTGCCCAGCCTGCGCCGCGTCTTTGCCGATCTGGCCTTCCGTCGCCTGCTGCTGGTTTTTGTCGTCAATGGCATTGCCGCGGCGCTGCCAGCGACGCTCTTCCTCTTTTTTGTCGCCGATGTCTTGCAGGCCGAAGCCAACAGCGGAGCGTTGCTGGCCTTGTATTTCATTGCCGGTGCCGCGTCCTTACCCGTGTGGGTGCGCCTGGCCGGCCGCATTGGTCGGGTCGCCGCCTGGGGGCTGGCGATGGGGCTGGCGATCCTGGCTTTCGCCGGGGCCAGTCTGCTCGGCGCTCATGATGTCGCCACGTTTGCCGCTATCTGTGTCATTTCCGGGCTGACGCTCGGTGCCGATCTGGCGCTGCCGTCAGCGATCGCGGCCGATCTCGGCGAGCGTCAGGGGCAGCCGGGGGCCTGCTTTGGCGTCTGGAATTTTGTCTCGAAACTCAACCTGGCGCTGGCCGCCGGGCTTTCCCTACCCATGCTGGCGCTGCTCGGCTACGTGCCGGGCAGTAGCGCCGGTCTGCCGGCGCTGACCTTTGCCTACGCCCTGTTACCGCTCGCTTTCAAGGCGCTGGCCGCGGCCTTGCTCTGGCGCTGGCGCCATTCCCTGGAGTCTGAATCATGAAACTACTCGCTGCTGCCCTGTTTTCCCTTGGCCTGACCGCCTGTGCCTCGACCGGCGTCGAGCAATACCGGGCCGAACAGCCGGCCCTTGACCTGAAAACCTACCTGAACGGCACGCTGGACGCCTGGGGCATGTTCCAGGGGCGCTCCGGCGAAGTGAAGAAACGCTTCCACGTCGTCATTGATGCCAAATGGACCGGCGATGTCGGCGTGCTCGACGAGAATTTCAAGTGGTCTGACGGAACCACCTCGCGTCGTGTCTGGACGCTGACCCGGCAGCCGGATGGCACCTATCGAGGCAAGGCCGATGATGTGATCGGCGAGGCAATCGGCGAAGTCTCCGGCAATGCGCTGCGCTGGCGTTATGTGCTGGCGCTGCCGGTCGACGGCAAGGTTTACAACGTTGATTTCGACGACTGGATGTTCCTGATGGACGACAAGGTGATGATGAACCGCTCGTACATGTCCAAATGGGGTTTCAACCTGGGCGAAGTGACGCTGAGCTTCGTCAAGCGGCAGTCGGCGCCATGAACCCGAAAATCACCGATTGGCAAGGCAAACGCGTCTGGCTGCTTGGCGCTTCATCCGGTATCGGCGCTGCCCTGGCCCGCGAACTGGCCGGGCGCGGTGCTCGGCTGGCCTTGTCGGCGCGCAGCGTCGACAAGTTGCTGGCGCTGGGTCTTGGCGATGCCTTGCTGCTGCCCTGCGATGCCACCGACCGGGTCAGTCTGGGCGCGACACGCCAAGGCTTGCTGGCAGTCTGGGGCGGCGTCGACCTGGTCGTTTATCTGGCCGGTGACTATGTGCCAATGCGGGCTGACGACTTCAATCTGGCTGTGGCCGAGCGGGTTATCGACGTCAATTTCAACGGAGCCATGCGCCTTGCGGATACTGTTCTGGCCGATCTGCAGCCGGGTGGCGGCATAGCGTTTGTGGCCAGTGTCGCCGGTTACCGCGGCCTGCCCAAGGCGCTGTGCTACGGGCCGGGCAAGGCGGCCCTGATCCATTTTGCCGAAGTGCTGCATCTCGATCTGGCGCCCAAGGGCATCGGGGTCTGGGTGATCAATCCGGGTTTTGTCTCGACCCAGCTGACCGCCAGGAATGATTTCGCCATGCCCGCCCTGCAAACGCCGGAACAGGCGGCACGGGCCATGGTCGACGGCTTCGGCAAAGGGCATTTCGAAATCCACTTTCCGAAGCGCTTCACCCGCCTGATGAAGCTGTTCGCCCATTTGCCCTATGGCTGGTACTTCCCGCTGATTCGTCGTTTTACCGGAGGCTGAAATGAATCTCGACCAGCTGATCTGCTTTTACAACGACTTCGCCCCGGACAGCGTGGCCCGCTTTCCCGAGTTCTACAGTGCCGACGCCTATTTCAAGGATCCGTTCAACGAGGTGCGCGGCATTGCTGCCATCCAGCGCATCTTCACCCACATGTTCGGCCAGGTTGCCGAGCCACGCTTTGTCGTCACCGAGAAAGTGGTCGATCAGCATGGTGCCATGCTGGTCTGGGAGTTCTATTTTCGGGTTCGACTGTGGGGCAAGGGCAAAGCGCAGGTCATGCGCGGCGTTTCGCACCTCAGGTTCGATGCTGAGGGCAAGGTCAATTACCACCGCGATTATTGGGATACCGGTGAAGAGCTATACATGAAGCTGCCCGGACTTGGCACCCTGATGCGCGGCTTGCGCCGGGTGCTGGCCGCTTGAATGGGGTCAAGGTGCGCTCCCCGATTCAGTGCTGCGACTTGGCTTTCAGTAGCTTGCCGAGCAGGCTGCCGGAGTTTTCCTGGCCGCTGAGCACGTAGTCGAGTTCATTGGCGTTTTTCAGGGTCAGCTCAAGCTTGCGTTGGGTGGACAAGGCGCTGGCGAACAGTAGTTGGTCACCCGCTTCGAGCCGGAAGTCATCGGCCGGAAGCAGAACGTAGTCGCGGCCGCGTTCGATCAGCAATGGGACCGCGGGCAGGCGACTGTCGCGGTCGGCGCCATCGGTCAGGATTTCGCCGAGGCGGATTTTCCGGTCGTGCATCAGCGCCTGCCAGGTAGCCGGGGCTTCGGCGGCATTGAGACGAATGTCCCAGATGACTGGCGTCAGGCCGCCACTGGCTTCTTGCAGGCGTTTGACCAGTTGTTCGCAGTGGCTCTCCGCCAGCTGGCTGACGTGATCGAGAAAACGGGCGAGCAGTGGCGCCGTCAGGATGGCAATGCATTCCTGGGCGATGATGCGACTGGGCAAGACGGTGAAATCCGCGTCAAAGGCGGTGAATAGCGCGCTATTGGCGGCATGGTTCTGGCGGGCGACGACAAATAGATCGGGCTTGATCTCGCTGGCGGTGATGGCGACCGAGAGATTGTTGATGTCGTTGCGGCTGCCGGCGACGATCCCCGTCGCGTGCTCGATGCCGGCCTGGCGGAGGGTGCTGGCTTCCGTGCCATCGCCGGCAATCTCGCGGTTGGCATCGGGGGCGCTTGGGTCGATGATGGTCAGCGTGATGCCGGTGCCGCGCAGTCGCTCGGCGACGGCATGCCCGAAACGGCCGTAGCCGCAGAGTATCCAGTGGCCGCGCGGCGGGCGCAGGGTTTCCGGGATCGGCGATTCGGGCAGGCTGGTCAGCAACTCGATCAGGCGAAAACGTTCTGGGGAGGAAACCGCCAGCGCCAGCCGGTCAGCAAAACGTTCATAGGGATTGATGATGAAGTCGGTGCCGAAGGAGGCCATGTTGGCGGCGATGCTGCCCTGTTCGGCGCGAGCGATGACCGGAATGTCCGGGTTGAGCAGGCGAACGGCAATGGCGATGGCCAGATTGGCCTGCTCGTCGTTGGTGATGGCCAGTACGCCGCGGCATTTCGGGTGCATCAGACCGGCCAGTTGCAAGTTGTCGGGCTGGCGGGCATCGGCGGCAAAGGCGGGGGTGTCGGTCTTGAAATCCAGCAGGTCGAGTTCTTCGACGCGCAGTTCGTCTCTCTCGATGACGACGAAAGCCTGCCCGATCTGGTCGAAGGTCCGGGCGATCAGGCTGCCCGTCTCGCCGCAACCGCAAATCAAGTAGAAGTCCTGCTTGATCTGGCGAACCCGACGCGTGAAGCGGTTGGCGGTCAGCGTGTTCTGGAAACCCTTGTCCTGCAGCAGGGCAATCAGCGTGACCACCGAGTAGGACCAGCCGACGACGGTCAGGTAGATGCAGACGGTGACCCACAGGCGCTGGGCATCGGAAAAGGCAGCGGGAATCTCGCCGAAGCCGATGGTGGTAGCGGTGTAGCTGATGAAATAGAAGGCGTGGAAGAAGCTGAGCGGTGCCGTCATCCGGCCTTCGGCATCGACGCCGGGCACCAGCGTCAGACCGACCACCGAGATCGCATAGATGACGATCAGCACAATGATCGGCGCCCGCATGCGCCGGAGGACAAGGAAGAAAGCGCTGTTCACGCGCGGCTCTTGGCTGGCCTAGCGGCGCAGCATGACCGTTTCGACGATCAGGATGATGACCGAGACGATATTGGCGAATAGCGCACCGCCGGAAAGGGAAACGACACTGGACGTGACATGCGCCGTCATGCCGACGCCGGTGACGTGTTCGGCGATACCCCAGGTGACGGCGGCGGCGATCAGTTGCAGGTCGGCAACCAGACTGGTGGACAGGTGGATGGCGCCGATCTGTGTGCGGTCGCCGAATTTGAGCGCGGTGGCGATCAGGCTGACGAACAGCGCGGCCGCCAGTTCGTAGACGCTATGCAACTCCGCTCTGGCGATGTCGCCGATGAAGAATCCGAAGTTGAGCGTGGCCGCCAGCAGGATGAAGAAACCGAAAATGACTTTTTCGAGATTCATGATGCCCCCCAAAATGCAATCAGGGCGTGCCATGCGGCACGCCCTGTCAGCTTACTCCTGTCGGGCCTTGCCCGGCGAGGGGGTCAGCGATTCTCGACCGGGGCGCTTTGCGGTGGCGCCGAACGGGCACCGAGGACTTGATTGTCGAGGCGGCGGGTTTCATCGTCGCTGACGATTTCCATCACATTGACGACCTTGACGACGCCGGCCGTGGTGCGAGCCACGGAGACCGCGACCTTGGCTTCGCGCTCATTGACGATGCCCATCAGGTAGACAATGCCGCGTTCGCTCAGCACCTTGATGTGGTTGGCGGACAGTTGGTTGGTGTCGACCAGGCGGGCCTTGACCTTGGACGTGATGAAGCTGTCGTTGCTGCGGCTGCCGAGCGGCGTCGCCGGACCGATACCCAGTTCGTTATAGACCTCGCGGACGCCCTCGATCTTGCGGATTTCGCTTTCAATCGACGACTTGGCTTCTTCGTTCGGTACTTCGCCGGTGATCAGCACGCGGCGATTGAAGGCAGTGAAATTGACGTGCGACTGGTCCTTGTACTGTGCTGGCACGTGATTGTTGGACTTCCATTCCATCGTTTCGTCGTCAGTCTGGGTGCCGGTCGAGCGACGATCATGGGCTGACATCACGCTGGCGGCGGCCGCAGTGCCGAGCAGGGCGGCTTCGACGCAGCCCTGCAAGGCCGGTAGTGCGGCAATCATCAGCAGGGCGGCCAGGCTGAGTTTGGCTTTTTGCATCATTCGACTCCCAGTAATAGAGCATCGATGCCATCACACAGGCAATGGATGACGAGCAGGTGGGTTTCCTGAATGCGCGCCGTCCGTTCGGCCGGTACGCAGAGGTGAATATCGGCGTCGCGCAGCATTTCGCCGATCTGGCCGCCGCCCTTGCCGGTCAGCGCGATCACGTGCATGTCGTGTTCGTGGGCGGCCTTGATGGCTTCGATGATGTTGCCGGAATTGCCGGAGGTGGAAATGGCCAGCAGGATGTCGCCAGAATGGCCGAGGCCGCGCACCTGCTTGGAGAAAATCTGGTTGAACGAATAGTCATTGCCGATGGCGGTCAGGATCGAGCTGTCGGTGGTCAGCGCGATAGCGGCCAGTTCCTGACGCTCGGCCTCGAAGCGGCCGATCAGTTCAGCGGCGAAATGCTGCGAATCGCCGGCCGAGCCGCCGTTGCCGCAGGCGAGAATCTTGCCGCCGTTGATCAGGCAGTTGGTCATAGTCTCGATGGCGGCAGCAATCGGGGCAGCCATCATGTCGACGGCGTTCAGCTTGGTTTGGGCGCTGTCTTCGAAATTCTTGGCAACGCGGGCGATGAGATCCATATCGTTCAAAGGTTTAAGGCTGTAGATCGAAGCATTCTACCTCACAGCTCCACGAACACTTCGAACGCCACCCGTTGCCATGGATTTTTGTTGTCGCTCAGGGACGACACGCGGGCGGTAAGCCGGTCGCCAGCATCCATCGCCGCCGCAACCGCCCGGTTCTGGGCGCGCGGCACATAGCCCAGCTTGTGGCCGCGCCATTCGACGCGAATGGCATTGCGGTCGTGCTTGTTATCAGGTTCGCGAAAGAGGTCGAGTCCATCGCCGATTTTCATCTCGTGCCACAACTCGCCAAGCGCGTAGTACTGGCTACCGGCCAGTGGCGAATTTTGCACCAGCACCCGGATGCTCTCGGCCTGGGCTGTCGCCAGCCAGCAGAGCAGGCTAATCGTCAGCAGAAAACGCATGCTTGATCCATTCCAGCTGTTCGCCATCGATCAAGACGCAATCGAATCGGCAGTCGCAATCCGGCTTGCCGAGCAGGTAATGCTGCGCCGCCAGTACGATGCGCCGGCGCTTGCCCGCCGTGATGCTGGCCCCGGCCCCGCCGAAGTCGCTGCGGCTGCGCTGGCGCACCTCGACAAAGACCAGTCCCTTGCCATCGCGGCAGATCAGGTCGATTTCTCCGCCGCGGATGCGGAAATTGCGCTCGACGACGCGCAGGCCGCCGCGCTCCAGATGGCGAGCCGCCCTGTCCTCGGCTTCGCGGCCGCGCGCAGTGGTGGTATCGTTGGCCTTTACCTGCATGCTGATAAAAATGACGGAAGAATCCGCCGCATTGTATGTCGTCCCGACGCCGCTCGGGAATCTGGCCGATCTGACTCGTCGGGCTGAAGAAATCCTGCGCACCGTGCCGTGGATCGCCGCCGAGGATACCCGGCACAGCGGCCCCTTGCTCAAGCAGCTTGGGGCGCCGGCACGAACGATACCGGCGCACCAGCATAACGAACACGAAGCCGCTGCCCGCATCGTCGAAAAACTGCGCTCCGGCGAAGCGGTCGCCCTGATTTCCGATGCTGGCACACCGGGCATTTCCGACCCCGGTGCCCGCATTGTCGCGGCCGTTCGTGCCGCCGGGTGCAAGGTCGTTCCGCTGCCTGGGCCTTGCGCGGCAACGACCGCGCTATCGGCTTCTGGTCTGCTTGACGAGCATTTTCTGTTCTACGGTTTTCTGCCATCCAAGGGCGGCCAGCGCCGGCAGGCGCTGGAGGCATTGCGCGAACAGTCCTGCGCGCTGGTCTTCTATGAAGCGCCGCACCGCGTTCTGGAAACCGTGGAGGACATGGCGACCGTGTTTGGCGAGCGTACCCTGGTCATCGCCCGCGAACTGACCAAGCTGTTCGAGTCCATTCATTCCCTGCCGCTGGCCGAAGCGCTCGACTGGCTCAAGGAAGATGCCAATCGCCAACGCGGTGAATTCGTGCTGATGCTTTCCGGCGCCCCGGCGGAGACCGAGAGCGGCGAAGGCGAGCGGGTCTTGAAGCTACTGCTGGCTGAAGGGCTGCCGGTCAAACAGGCCGCCAAGCTGGCCTCGACAATCACCGGCGCGGCCAAGAATGCGCTGTATGAACGCGCCTTGTTGCTGAGAAGGCAATAGCTTTACGCTGGATCTGCCGAGCGCTTGCTGACTCAGTTCTTCCTGGTTTTGGTATATTCGGAAAAAATTCAAAAACTTAGGGAGTTGTTCGGTTAGCGGCCGACGTGGGAGGAGGGGTGTGGAGCGGAGCGGGCGTGTGTCTCCTGTGATGGAGCGCGGCGAAACGGGGGTGTCGCCGCAACTTTGGTGTGTCATTCTTACGCTGGGCCTGGCCTTGGGCTGGGCGTTGCCGTCGGTTCGTTTCTTTGCAACGCCCGCGCAATATCTTCCCGTTCATACCGCGTTGGAATTCGTCGCCATGGCAATTTCATGCATGGTGTTCGCGCTGGCCTGGAATCTCCGTCGGCAGCCAGGCAACAGTGACAAGATTCTGCTTGGCGCCGGATTCCTGGCGGTATGCCTGATTGACTTCGGGCATACCCTTTCCTATGCCGGAATGCCGGATCTGCTAACGCCTAGCGGACCGGAAAAGGCGATCAATTTCTGGCTGGCCGGGCGTTATGTTGCCGCAGCGGCGCTGCTGGGCATTGCCGTGCTGCCAAAGCGCGACTTGTCGGCTTGTGCCGGTAATTGTCTGGTCGCCGGGGTTGTCGTCGTTGCCGCTTGCGCCTGGTGGCTTGGGTTGATGCATCCGCAGTGGTTTCCCCGGACCTTTGTGCCAGGCGAGGGGCTGACCCCCTTCAAGATCGGCGCGGAGTACCTGCTGGCTGCACTCTATGCACTCGCTGCCTGGGGGCTGCTCGTCAAGGCGAAGCGAACGGACAATGCCAATCTCCATTGGCTGGCTGCCGCCGCCTGGGTACAAGGGCTCGCCGAGATGTTCTTCACGCTCTATGGCGAGGTGACCGATCTATTCAATCTGCTCGGTCATGTCTACAAGGCTGTTGCCTACCTGATGGTTTATCGGGCGATGTTCGTCGCCGGAGTGCTGGCCCCTTTCCGTGAAATGAAGTTGGAGCGTTCGCGTCTGCAGGCCCTGCTGTCAGCGATTCCCGACCCGGTCTTCGTCAAGAATGCGAATGGCGTTTTCATGTCCTGTAACAAGGCATTCGAGCGTTTACTCGGGGCTCCGGAAAAGAGCATCCTGGGCAAGACAGACTACGATTTTTTCGACAAGGACCTGGCCGACTTCTTTCGCGAGAAAGATCGCGCCGCGACGGCAGCCGGACGCCCTTTGAGTAACGAAGAGTGGCTCGAGTTTGCCGCAGATGGCTATAGCGGACTTTTTGAAACGACGAAGACCCCGCTTTATCTGGATGGGCAGGCAATCGGGACGCTGGGTATTGCCCATGACATTACCCGGCGCAAACGGATCGAGGCCGACCTGCGCCTCGCGGCAGCCGCCTTCGAGTCCCAGACAGCGATGCTGGTAACCGATGCGAATGGTGTCATCCTGCGGGTCAACCAGGCCTTCCTCAGAGACACCGGCTATGCCGTCGAGGAGTGCGTTGGCCAGACGCCGCGCATCCTCCGTTCAGGCAGACACGATCCGGCGTTCTATCAAAAAATGTGGGAAAGCATCCGGAGTTCAGGGGTCTGGCAGGGCGAGATATGGGATCGTCGCAAAGACGGTTCGATATATCCGAAGTGGCTGACGATCTCCGCGGTGCTTGGCGAGTCCGGTGAGGTCACCCATTACATTGGCTTGCATCAGGACGTCTCCGAACGCAAGCTGGCCGAAAGTCGAATTCATCAACTGGCCTATTATGATCAGGTAACAGGTCTGCCCAACCGCATCCTGCTGCAGGAGCGACTGAGTCAGGTGATGGCGAAATGCCGCGCCAGCAGTAACTATGGTGTCTTGTTGTTCGTCGATCTCGATAACTTCAAGACACTCAACGATACCCTTGGTCACAATGTCGGGGATCTTTTGCTGAAGCAGGTTGGCGAAGTCCTGCGCCGATGCTCGCGTGAGAGTGACACCGTCGGCCGCCTGGGGGGCGACGAATTTGCGGTGATCATGTCTGAGTTGGGGACTGATCCAAGCGCAGCCATGCAGGGCGCCGAAGCGGCGGCACGTTATCTGCTGTCCGAACTGGGGCGAACATTCCAGTTAGGGAACGTCATTCATCGCAACACGGTGAGTATCGGGGCCACCCTGTTCAAGGGCGAGCAGGAGAGCATCGAGTCCCTTATGCGGCAGATCGATCTCGCCATTTATCAGGCCAAGGGGGCGGGGCGGAATACCGTTCGTTTCTTTGATCCGAGCATGGAAATTGCACTCAGGGAACGGGCGGCCATTGAAGAGGCGTTGCGATACGCCATTGAGGAAGAGCAGTTCCTGCTGCACTATCAGGCCCAGATCGGTGAGGATGGAAGAATAGAGGGGGCGGAAGTGCTTTTGCGCTGGCAGCACCCTGAGCGTGGCATGGTGTCTCCTGCTATTTTTATTCCTCTGGCCGAGGAAACCGGGGATATCGTGCTGCTCGGCAGTTGGGTGCTGGCGCAGGCGGCAGCGCAATTGGCCCGCTGGGCTGAATCACCGGTGATGGCGGGCTTGGTCCTGGCTGTAAACGTCAGTGCCGTTCAGTTGCGTCAGCCGGATTTCGTCGAACAGGTGACGACAGTATTACGCGAGGCCGGTGCCGACCCCGGCCGCCTGAAACTGGAGCTGACTGAAAGCATGCTGGTCGATGATGTCGAGGCGACGATCGCCAAAATGCAGTCATTGAAGGCAATTGGCATCGGATTTTCGCTGGATGATTTCGGTACTGGATACTCGTCGCTTTCCTACCTCAAGCGCCTGCCGCTTAGTCAGCTCAAGATCGATCAGTCTTTCGTTCGTGACGTGCTGGTCGACGCCAATGATGTGGCGATTGCCAGTTCCGTTGTCGCCCTGGCCAAGAGCCTCGGACTGGGCGTGATCGCAGAAGGTGTGGAGACCGAGGCGCAGCGCGAACTGCTGGCGGGTATTGGGTGTCACTGCTATCAGGGCTATCTTTTCAGTCGGCCGCTGCCAATTGGCGACTTTGAGCGCCTTGTTTCGGGTGCGTGATTGGATGCTGCCTTGACTCGGCGATGATGGAAACGCCTGCGATGTGCTGGGCCTCCCTGCTAAAATCGCGAAAACTGACCAGAGAAACAATCATGCAACTGACCATCACCCGTCCCGACGACTGGCATCTCCACCTGCGCGACGGCGAAGCGCTGGCGTCCGTCCTTGCCCATACCGCTCGCCAGTTCGGTCGCGCCATTGTGATGCCGAACCTGAAACCGCCGGTGACGACCGTCGACCAGGCCGCTGCCTATCGCGACCGTATCGTGGCCGCGCTGCCGGCCCGCGCCTGCTTCGAGCCGTTGATGACGCTGTATCTGACCGACAACACGCCGGCCAGTGAAATTGCCAAAGCCGCTGCCTCGGGCTTCGTCAAGGCGGTAAAGCTTTACCCGGCCGGGGCGACGACCAATTCCGATGCTGGTCTGACCGACATCGCCAAGGCCTACGACACGCTGGCCGAAATGGAGCGCGTCGGCCTGCCGCTGCTGGTGCACGGCGAGGTGACCGATCCGAAGATCGACCTCTTCGACCGCGAAAAGGTCTTCATCGACACTGTGCTGCTACCGCTGACCCTGCGCTTCCCGAAGCTGAAAGTGGTCATGGAGCACATCACGACGAAAGATGCGGCCGAGTTCGTGGCCGGCTCACCGGCCAACGTGGCAGCGACGATCACTGCCCATCACCTGCTCTACAACCGCAACGCCATCTTCCAGGGCGGTGTCCGGCCGCACTGGTACTGCCTGCCGGTGCTCAAGCGTGAAACCCATCGCGAGGCGCTGGTCGCTGCGGCGATTTCCGGCAATCCGAAATTCTTCCTCGGCACCGATTCGGCGCCGCACGCCAAGGGCGCCAAGGAGGCGGCCTGCGGCTGTGCCGGCTGTTACACCGCCTATGCGGCGATTGAGCTGTACGCCGAAGCCTTCGAGCAGGCTGGCGGGCTCGACAAGCTGGAAGCTTTCGCCAGCTTCAATGGCCCGGACTGGTACGGCCTGCCGCGCAACAGTGGCACCGTCACGCTGGTCAAGGAAAACTGGACCGTGCCGGCCGACTACCCGTACATCAGCACCGACACCATCGTTCCGCTGCGCGCCGGCGAAACGCTGTCCTGGAAAATGCTCTGAGGAAACCCATCATGCGTTTGCGCCATCTCCTCCTGCCGTTGCTGGCAGTACCGCTGCTCTCCGCCTGTGTGAACGACGGTGCGACGTATGAAATCGACAACAGCCGCGAGCATGTGCTGTCACTGATTCGCGAACAGCCCTATTTCTGGGACAGCAAGGTCAATCTGTATCTTGTCGTTTCGCGCATGCCGGCCTGTATGCGCCGGCATAATATGGGTACAGGGACTGACAAGACCAAGGTCGAGGTCTATCAGGTGCCGTCAGGTGCCTTTATTATCAAGGTTGGCAAGCGCATGTTTGCCACCGAGACGCAGACCTGCGAGAGTTTTGCCAAGATGGATAGCGAACCGGTCGAGGGCATGGGGCAGATGATCGGTACTTTCCGCGTCAAGAACGGCGAACTGGTCTTCGTCAAGGAAGAAAAAGACACCTCCGCTGCTGACGAGTGAGCGCTGCCAGCCTTTACGCGTCGCCACTGTTCGAGCCGTTACAGCGCTGGCTTGAGCGCCTGCCGCTGCAACCCGATGCCCAAGCCGTGGCACAACTGGCCATGCAATTCCCGATACATGCCGAAAATGGCCAAAGAATCCGTTTCGTGCCGCCGCAGCCGGATGGTCTGGTCTACGAGTGCCGGATCTGGGAGAGCGGCGAGGTCGAAACCCGGCCGGATAATTGGCACGATTTCTTCAACGCGCTGGTCTGGCTGAGCTTTCCGAAGACCAAGATCGCCGTCAGTGCCGCTCACATGCGCGCCATGCAGGCGCCGGGCGAAAAGCGCACCAATTCGCGGGATGTGCTGACCCACTTTGACGAATGCGGCATCGTCGTCCTGTCCAGCCAGCCGGAATTGCTCGACCTGCTACGCGGATTTTGCTGGAAAGAATTGTTTGTCGAACGGCGGGCCGAGGTGATCAGTAGCATGCGCTTCGTGATCTTCGGGCATGCGACCTACGAACAGCTACTCAAGCCATTTCGCGGACTGACCGCCAAGGCTGCGCTCTACGAGGTAAGTGAGGACTGGCTTCTTATGTCAACGGAGGCGCAAGTCGCTGCGGTCGACAGCTTGCTGGCGGCGGATCTGGGTAGTGGAAAATACACCCGGCCACGCGACTTCCAGCCTCTTCCCCTGCTGGGGATTCCCGGCGTGACGCCAGAAAGCGAGAACCCGGACTACTACGACGATACCTGGCAGTTTCGTCCGGGACGGCGTGCTAAAGATTAGTAGCGGCGGCGCTGCGCTTGCGGATTCGGTGTGCCGCGATTCTCGATGTGACGGAAGGTGATGCGGCCCTTGGATAGATCGTAGGGCGACAGCTCAAGCGTGACCTTGTCGCCGACCAGGATGCGGATGTGGTTCTTCTTCATCTTGCCCGAGGTGTAGGCGATCAGTTCGTGGCCGTTTTCCAGCGTGACGCGGAAGCGGGTGTCGGGGAGGACGTCGTTCACGACGCCTTGCATTTCAAGTAGTTCTTCTTTAGCCAAGTGTTTTCTCCAGTAATTGAAAAATGGGGTTTAGCCGGCGTCGACCGGTGAAGCATCGGTCGAAATCGCCTCCGGCCGGTGGCGGGGTAATTCCCACGGGCGGCCGGGTTCGGTGATGGCGGTGACGGAAATCAACGGCGGCGGCGAGGAGACGCTGCCGAAAATGGTGGCGTAGGACACATCGGCCGCATCGCGTCCGGTACCCAGGCGGACGAAGCCCATCGGAATGGCGGTGCCGGACGGGTCGAACATGTACCAGCGACCGCCGAGGAAGACTTCGACGTAGGCATGGAAATCGGTCGGGCCGAGGGCCGGGTCGGCGCCGTAGTCGATCCCGGTCGTGAAGCGGGCCGGAATGCTCAGCGCGCGGCAGATGGCGATCATTAGGTGCGCGAAGTCGCGGCAGACGCCGACGCGATCGGTTACCGTATCGAGCGCTGATGTGGTCGAGCTCGTGGTGTTGCTGCGGAAGGCAACGTGCTTGTTCACCCAGTTGCGGATGGCTTCGACGCGCCGATAGCCCTTGGGCAGATGGCCGAATTCGCTCATCGAAAGATTGGCGAGGCGGTCGGACTGGCAGTAGCGGCTGGGGTAGATGTAGTTCAGTACCGAGAGCGGCAATTGGCCGATCGGCGTTTCCGGAATCAGGTCCGGGTTGCCGATATGGTGGTCGATATCGACCAGCGCCTGATAGCTGATGTGCAGTGGGCCGGGGGCACCGGTCAGGCGCAGGAAGCGGGCGTGCGTGGCCGGGGCGGTCTGGATGACCGTCGGTACCTGCTGGCTGACCACCAGGTTTTCGTTGATGATGGCCTGGCTGGCGGTCTGTGCAGCGTGGATGTTGAAAACGAAATCGGCGCCCGGATAGTTCAGTTCATAATGCAGATCGATTGCGAACTGGATGCGGACCATGTATTCCCCAAAGTGACGGCATCCGGAAGTCCGGAAAAGCCGGAAGCGCTCAAGCGAGCAATAAAACGGCGCTTTGCGACGGGGAAATGATCAGTACGGCTTGCCGGTGGTTCGCGGAGCGAAGATAAGGCAGGGACAGCATTTACGCGGGCAGAACGAATTGGCCAAGGCTATACAACACGAGGCTGGAAGAATTCTACGCGCCGAAATGCCGGTAAGCAAGGAAAGTATTAGAAAATTCAATCCCTTGCCGATGTTTTGGCAAGGGATTGCATGGTGCCTCAGGCGGCTTGCGATTGCTCTCCGCTCATCCGGGCGGCGCCGAGGCGATTGACACCACTGAGCAAGGCCTTGATCGACGCGGTGACGATATTGCTGTCGACGCCGACGCCGTAGCATTCGCCGCCGCTCTTGTCTCCACCCTTGCCGGAGATTTCCATGAAGGCGCAGGCCCTGGCGTTGCCATCTTCACCCATCGGTACCATCGAACGTTCCTCGTAGCTGCGCACCTGAATGTTGATGCCGGCGCTCTGCAGGGCATGGACTGCGGCATTGATCGGGCCGTTGCCTTCGCCGGTCAGGATGTGCGGCGTGCCGTCGATGTCGATGTTCAAGCGGATGCCCTGATTGCTGCCTTGTTCGAAGAGATGGTGTTCGCGATAACGGATCGGGGTGGTGGCCTCGAGGTAGGTCCGGGCGAACATGGTCCAGATGCCGTCAGCGCTCACTTCGCCGCCATGGGCGTCGGTGTGTTGCTGGACGACGCCGGAAAACTCGACCTGCAAGCGGCGCGGCATGACCACGCCGTGTTCGGTTTCCATCAAGTAGGCGATGCCCCCCTTGCCCGACTGGCTATTGACGCGGATGACCGAGTCGTAGCTGCGGCCAACGTCGGCCGGGTCGATCGGAAGATAGGGCACTGACCATTGCTCTGCCGCCTCTTGAGCGGAAAACCCCTTCTTGATGGCGTCCTGGTGGGAGCCGGAGAAGGCCGTGAAAACGAGATCCCCGACGTATGGGTGGCGTGGGTGGATCGGGAGCTGGTTACAGTGTTCGAAAGCACGGGCGACGGCGTTGATGTCCGAGAAATCGAGGCCGGGATGGACGCCTTGCGTGTACATGTTGAGGGCGACGGTGACGAGGTCGACGTTGCCGGTGCGTTCGCCATTGCCGAAGAGGCAGCCCTCGACGCGGTCAGCGCCGGCCATCAGGCCGAGTTCCGCCGCGGCGACGGCGGTGCCGCGGTCGTTGTGCGGGTGGAGACTGATGATCACGCTGTCGCGGCGGGCGAGGTTGCGGTGCATCCACTCGATCTGGTCGGCGTAGATGTTGGGCGTGGCGATCTCGACCGTGGTCGGAAGGTTGAGGATGACCTTGCGCTCCGGCGTGGCGCCCCAAGCGGCCGTGACGGCATCGCAGACTTCCTTGGCGAAATCGAGCTCGGTGGCAGTGAAGAGTTCCGGGCTGTATTCGAGCGTGATCTCAGTTTCCGGCATGGCTTCGGCCTGTGCCTTGATGAGCTTGACGGCCTCGACGGCCATCTGCACGACCTCGCTCTTGCTCATGCCGAAGACGTTGTCGCGGAAGGTCTTGCTGGTCGCGTTATAGACGTGGACGATGGCCTTCCTGGCGCCCTTGAGTGCTTCGAAGGTGCGGCGGATGAGGTGCTCGCGGGCCTGGGTGAGAACTTCGATGGTGACGTCGTCGGGAATGTGGCCACCTTCGATGAGGTTGCGCACGAAGCCGAATTCGGTTTCCGAGGCGGACGGGAAGGCGATTTCGATTTCCTTGAAGCCGATGTCACAGAGCAGCTTGAACATGCGCATCTTCTTTTCGGCATTCATCGGTTCGAAAAGCGATTGGTTGCCATCGCGAAGATCGGTGCTCATCCAGATCGGCGGCTGGGTGATCGTGCGGTTAGGCCACTGGCGGTCGGCAAGCTGGACCGGCGGAAAAGCGGTGTATTTGGTGGCTGGGTTGGCAATCATGATGTGCTCCGCAAAACGTTTTTCGATGGCGAAATATTAGGCTAAAGCGAGCGGCAGGTGCTTGCGAAGTTGGCTATGATTTTGCATTAAATTGGCAGATAATTTTGCAATATAAATTTATTGAGCAACAAAATGGAACTTGATCGTTACGATCGCGAAATTCTCGCCATCCTGCAGGCCGATGGCCGTATCAGCAACCAGGATCTGGCCGACCGTATCGGCCTCTCGCCATCACCCTGCCTGCGTCGCGTGCGGGTGCTTGAGGAGTCGGGGCTGATTACCGGTTATCGCGCCATGCTTGATGCCAAGAAGCTCGGCCTGTCGTTAATGGCGCTGATCGGCATTTCGATGGATCAGCACACGCCGGAACGCTTCGCCAATCTGGAGGCAACTATCTCCGGGATTCCGGAGGTGCTCGAATGCCTGCTGATCACCGGCCAGCAGTCGGATTACCAGTTGAAGGTCGTGGTCAAGGACATGGATGGCTATCAGGATCTGCTACTCAACAAGATCACCCGCATTCAGGGGGTCACCGGTGTGCATTCCAGTTTCGTGCTGCGCAAGGTGGTCGATAAAACGGCCTTGCCACTAGTCGAGGCCTCAAGGTAAGGATAGGTTGGGGGAAGGTCCGGTGTTACCCTAGATAAACCGGCTTGCCCGGTCTCCCCAGCGAGTGCCTTTTCGGCCCTGCATCGCTCTTCTTGAAAGCGTTGTGCCCGTTCGATCGGAACATTTTCTGACGTGCAAACACGCTTTCATCCAGAGAAGAGGTGCCAATGCCTGGTTATCAGGTCCGGTTCCAGACCGTTGCCATCGGCAATTCGGATTATCAAATTCGCTCGTTGCTCGATCGCCAGCAATACCACGACCCCGAAGGTGAAGCGGAAGCCGCCGGCATTTCACCGGCCAGCTGGTCGCTCTTCGGGCAGATCTGGCCATCGGCCCGTGTACTCGCCAGGACCATGGACAGCTTTGATCTGGTCGGCAAGCGTATCCTCGAGATCGGGGCCGGCCTTTGCCTGGCCAGCCTGGTCGTTCATCGGCGCTCCGGCGACATGACGGCCAGCGATGCCCACCCGATGAGCCGTCCTTTCCTTGAAGAGAATCTGCTCCTCAACCACCTTGGTCCGATGACTTACGCTGATGGCAACTGGGGGCGGGACAATCCCGAGCTTGGGCTGTTCGACCTGATCATCGGCAGTGACGTGCTCTACGAGCGCGATCAGCCGCTGATGCTAGCTTCTTTTATCGACCGTCATTCGGCGCTTGGCGGCGAGGTACTGATCGTCGATCCCAATCGCGGCAACCGCCCGGCCTTTCGTCGGGCCATGGCGGGTTTTGGCTACCTCTATGGCGAATCCAAGGCAGATTGCACCTTCGCCGATGGCGAGGCCTATCGTGGCAGTTTCCTGCATTTTCATCGCGGCCTTGTCTCATGAGCAATCCCGACAATGCACTTTGGCAGCAATGCTGGCGTGACCGGAATATCGAATTCCATCAGAAGACTGTCAATCAGCTGTTGATTCGCTACTGGCATAGCCTGAACCTGGCGGAGGGCAGCCGGGTATTCGTGCCGCTGTGCGGGAAAAGCCTGGACCTGCTGTGGTTGGCGCAGCAAGGTTGCGAGGTGATTGGCATTGAGTTGAGCCCAATCGCCGTCCGGGCTTTTTTTCGCGAAAACGGTCTGCTGCCGGCTCGCCGACAGGTGGGCCGGCTGACCGAATGGTCGAGCGGGCCGATACGCATTTTTTGCGGCGACATCTTTGCCTTGACGGCTGCTGATCTTGGGCCAATTTCCGCGGTATATGATCGCGCCGCGCTGACTGCCTTGCCGGAATCGGTTCGGGCGATCTATGTGGCGCACCTGCACGCCCTGATTCCTGAAACTTGTCCGATATTCCTGCTGACTGCAGAAGATCCGGAAGAGGGTGATGCCGAAGGTGCCGAACCCAATGTCGCCGAGGAGTTGTTGACGCTCTATGCCGAACGCTTCACGGTCGATCTGGTGCATGTCGCGCCCAGTTTTCAAATGAATCCCGAGGCGCCTGATGCGCCGCCCCTACCCATCGAGCACAAGTTTTATCGCCTGCTACCGAGCTGATTGTCGGCGTGGCACGCGTATAATCCGCGCTGGAAAGTCGGCCAGGCAATCGCTGGATACTTCGGTATCGGGAGGAAAGTCCGGGCTCCATTGGGCGGGATGCCAGTTAACGGCTGGGTGCTATACGGTCGCAAGACCCAAGGCAACGGAAAGTGCAACAGAGAATAGACCGCCGATGGCGTTGTAAGACGCACAGGTAAGGGTGAAACGGCGAGGTAAGAGCTCACCGCGTCCACGGTAACGGCGGACGGCACGGTAAACCCCATCCGGAGCAAGACCAAATAGGGAAGCTGAGGCGTGGCCCGCGCTGCTTCCGGGTAGGTTGCTTGAGCCTGTCGGTGACGGCAGGCCTAGAGGAATGATTGCCGAACCTCGCAAGAGGGGAACAAAACCCGGCTTATCGGCCGGCTTTCCAATATCGACAGCTGACAAGAAAAAGCCCTACAGACACTGTAGGGCTTGCGTTGCGGCAGGGTTATGCCTTCTCTCAGTTGCTGGCTTGACGCCGACGAGCTCTCCAGCTCGCGCCGGCTAACGCCAAGCCAAGAAGGCTGAGCGTGCCCGGCTCGGGAATGGGCTGGTTAAACCGGCTATCGTTGTCGGTGTCCTGCAAAAACTGGAAGGATCTGGCTATGCCGTCCCCGAAGTGGATTGAGACTTGATGAAAGATATCTCCCACTGGTGCGGCGCCGCCAATGCCAACAACGTCCGAATAGAGCACAGAGGCGCTGATGGTATCGTCAGTAAAGGCGAGATCAGAGCCGTTGGCAGAACCGTTGGTACCGGAGGTGCCGTTAAAGTAACGGTCAAATACGGTCAGCCCCGGGTTGCCATCCAGTGATAGCGATAGCAGAGTAAGCGGGGCTGTTGTGCCGACATTCAAATTGAGACTCCACAGACTTGCAAAGGTGTCGCCATTCTGTGTCAGCGACCAGCCTGTGCCTGTTACGCCCCCCGAGGCGGCGCCAGTGGCTGCCCAGCTAAGGGTTTCAGTGAAAGCGCCGTTGGCCCCTATAAAAGTTGCGACCACCTGCATTCCGCCCATCATTGCGCCGGTGGTTTGAAAACCGGTCAGGCCGGGAATGTCGCTCGGGGAGGTAATGTCCTCGTTGTAGGTTACGGCTGCGGTTGCGGAGCCAGCGAGCGCTAGTGCCAAGGCAGCGGACAACGCTGTTTTCTTGAAGATGGTACCGAGTGTCATTTTTTGTTCCTCCGCAAAACAGATATTGGATGCCTGGTGTAATAACAGAAATCAGGTATTGAAAATGCCTTCGGTGATTTCTATGCATAGTCCGTGCCCGTTTGTTAAAACTGCCATTAATTTAGATGCTTAGCTGCTTGTGCAGGGGGGGCTGCGGGGAGGTCAAAGACGATATGTAAAGTTTATCGACACGCCCTCGCAGGCAAGTTTTTCTTATGTAACCAGTCAATATTTCGGAGTGATCTTGTCGTGATTTTCTTGGTGGCAGACCAGTTATTGGCGCTCGGCAACCCATTACTGCTGCTGTGGCTATCGACGGGGGCACGTTAGGAACGTTTACGCCAAGATTGGCGGTCAGGCTGCGTTTTTTGCATGCTCAAAGCCACGTCCTTGGTGATTTTCCGATACCAGCGCCATTGACTTCATCTTTGGCATCGATGAGTTCCATGCTCTGGCGCCGCCACCTGCGGAGGTCGAATCGGGGGGCTTGGGACTGGTTGTTTGCTGGAGGTTGCTTAGAAGATGCGGAGCCTGTTTCTATAGCAGCTAGATGGCGCCAGCGCCCGGCGTAGTCCGGGCTGGTCTGCAGAAAGCGTGGAGGAGTGAGTTTGCGCGGCTGGTGGGTGGTGGTTGTTGCGGGAATCGGCGCATTCACGATTTCACTTATTTTGTGAAACTGAAAATATTCCAGTTATTTTATTTTGACAGGCTGCGCATGGCACGCTCCAAGCCGTCCAGCGTCAGCGGGAACATCCGGTCGTTGCCCATGACTTCACGGATCATGCCGATTGACGGCGTGTAGCCCCAGTAATTTTCGGCCAGCGGGTTGAGCCAGGCGGCGCGCGGCCAGGCATCGATCATCCGCTGCAGCCAGACGGCGCCGGCTTCCTCGTTCCAGTGCTCGACGCTGCCGCCGGGGCGGCCGACCTCGTAGGGGCTCATGCTGGCATCGCCGACGAAGATCAGCTTGTAGTCCGGCCCGTAGGTGTGGATGACATCCCAGGTCGACAATCTTTCTCCGTGCCGCCGGTGATTGTCCTTCCAGACACCTTCATAGACACAGTTGTGAAAGTAGAAGTGCTCGAGATGCTTGAATTCCGAACGGGCGGCGGAAAACAGTTCCTCGCAGGCCTGGATGTGATCGTCCATCGAGCCGCCGACATCGAGGAAAAGCAGCACCTTGATCGCGTTGTGCCGTTCCGGGCGCAGATGCAGGTCGAGCCAGCCGCCGTTACGAGCGGTGCCGGCGATAGTGCCGTCGAGGTCGAGTTCGGTCGCCGCACCTTTGCGGGCGAAGCGGCGAAGCCGGCGTAGGGCGACCTTGATATTGCGCACGCCGAGGTCGAGCGAGTCGTCGAGATTGCGAAATTCGCGCTGGTCCCACACCTTGATCGCCGTCCGGTTGCCGACCGATTCACCGCCGATGCGCACGCCTTCCGGGTTGTAGCCGCCGTGCCCGAAGGGCGAGGTGCCGGCCGTGCCGATCCACTTGCTGCCGCCGGCGTGACGTTCCTTCTGCTCGGCCAGCCGCTCCTTCAGTTGTTCGAGCACCTTCTCGTAGCCCAGCTTCTGCAGGCGGGCCCGGTCGGCCTCCGACAGATGTTTCCGTGCAGCCTGTTCCAGCCATTCCTCCGGCACCATGGCATCGAAACCGGGCAGCGCCTCGACGCCCTTGAAATATTCGCCAAAGGCCCGGTCGAAGCGGTCGTACAGGGCTTCGTCCTTGACCAGCAGGGTGCGCGACAACAGGTAGAAGTCGTCCAGACTGCCCGTCACCAGCCGTGCCTCCAGGGCTTCGAGTAGGGCCAGCAGTTCCTTGGTCGACGCCGGCAACTGGCGCGACTTCAGGTGCAGGAAGAAGTCGACGAGCATCTAAGCGACCAGCATTTACGGTTTGCGGCGGCTCATGAAAGCCAGGCGTTCGAACAGATGCACGTCCTGCTCGTTCTTCAGGAGCGCGCCATGCAGCGGCGGAATGGCATCCTTGGCTTCCTTGGCGCGCAAGGCTTCCGGCGGGATGTCCTCAGCCAGGAGCAGCTTCAGCCAGTCGATCAGTTCGCTGGTCGACGGCTTCTTCTTCAGGCCGGGCACTTCGCGCAGGTCGAAGAAAACTTCCAGGGCCTCCTTCAGCAACTCGTGCTTGAGCACCGGGAAATGCACCCCTACGATGCGCTGCATGGTCTCCCTGTCCGGGAACTTGATGTAGTGGAAGAAGCAGCGGCGCAGGAAGGCGTCAGGCAGTTCCTTCTCGTTGTTCGAGGTGATGATGATCAGCGGCCGGTGTTTGGCCTTGATGGTGCGGTGCAGCTCGTAGCAGTGGAATTCCATGCGGTCGAGTTCGCGCAGCAGGTCGTTGGGGAATTCGATGTCGGCCTTGTCGATTTCGTCGATCAGCACCACCGACGGCTCTTCGCACTCGAAGGCCTGCCACAGCACGCCGTGCACGATGTAGTGCGAGATGTCCTCGACGCGCGGATCGCCGAGCTGCGAGTCGCGCAGCCGGGACACCGCGTCGTACTCGTAGAGGCCCTGCTGCGCCTTGGTCGTCGATTTGACGTGCCACTGGAACAGCGGCATGTTCAGGGCTCGTGCCACTTCCTCGGCGAGCAGCGTCTTGCCGGTGCCCGGTTCGCCCTTGATGAGCAGCGGGCGTTGCAGGGCGACGGCGGCATTGACCGCCAAGGTCAGGTCGCGGGTGGCGACGTAGCTATCGGTACCTTCGAATTTCATGGTTCTTCTTGTCGGCTGGGGATGCGGGGATTGTATGACTAAAGAACGCGGCGGAAGTGCCCTACAATGCGGCATGCAATCGATACCAATTCCCCTTGTTCGCTGGTCGGAAGCCGATCAGGAACACGTTGCCCGCTGGCGCTCGGAAGCCGGCATCGCGTCGCATGGCGACATCCGCATCGCCGACGACCGGACCGGCGCCGACGACGCCTTCCGCCTGCTCGAATCAGGCACGGCGCTCCTCTGGCGCGGCGACTGGGTCAATGCCCGGCACCTGATGCAGGCGCTGACCAAGCGGGCGGATCGGCGTTTCGGCGCGCAGCGCGGCAAGGCGCCGAAAACGCCGGCCGAAGCCTTTGCCCGCCACCGCGAAACGCAAGGCCAGCGGGCAGCGTTGCTCAATCGCCTGCTGGTGCCGTTGAACGCCGACTACACGGTGCCCTTGCGCCGGGCACAGGATGTGGCCGAGGCCTGCCATGCCGCCTACGGAGCGCCGACCGATGAGGATTCCCTCGTCGCGCTGCGCGAACTGCTCGCCGTGATCAGCGCCCACGAATGGCGCAAGAAGGGCGTGCCAGTGCCGGCGGTGCAGGGGCGCATCTATCCGCATTACGGCGTGTTCTCGCCGGTGCGCGGGGAGTACGTCGATCTGATCGCCTCGGCGCCGATTCCCGCCGGCTGCCAGCTGGCCTTCGACATCGGCACTGGCTCCGGCATCATCGCCGCCGTGCTGGCTCGACGCGGCGTGCCGCAGATTATCGCTACCGACCAGGATGTGCGGGCGCTGGCCTGCGCCGGCGAGAATATCGAACAACTGGGGCTGGCGGCTGCTGTTCGCATCGTCAAGGCCGACCTCTTCCCCGAGGGCAAGGCGCCGCTTGTCGTCTGCAATCCCCCCTGGTTGCCGGCCCAGCCCACGTCGCCGGTCGAATATGCAGTCTACGACCCGGATTCGTGCATGCTGCGCGGCTTCCTGGCCGGCCTGGCAGCCCATCTGGCCGATGGTGGCGAAGGCTGGCTGATCATTTCCGACATCGCTGAATTGCTCGGCCTGCGTTCGCGCGAACAACTGCTGGCATGGATCGCCGAGGCTGGACTGAAGGTGATCGGCCGTCTCGATACGCATCCGAAACACCCCAAGGCGCAGGATGCGAGTGACCCGCTGCACGCGGCACGGGCAGCCGAAGTCACTTCTTTGTGGCGGCTTGGAAAAACTTAGGGAATAAAACGATGGTCTGATCCGTTTACGAAGGTGTAGCACCCCAAAACCAACGGAGACGATCATGAAAAAAACCAAGTTGATGTGCGCGCTGCTGACGTCGCTGACCCTGGCCGCCTGTGCCGGGGGCGGCATGTATTCGGCAGCGCCGGCGAAAGTCATGGACGGCGCGCTGACCGGCGCCAACGGCATGACTCTCTACACCTTCGACAAGGATGCCGCCGGCAGCGGCAAGAGCCTATGCAACGGCCCGTGCGCCACCAACTGGCCGCCGCTGTTCGCGATGGATGGCGACATGGCCAGTGGCGACTACAGCGTCGTCAATCGCGACGACGGCAAGAAACAGTGGGCCTTCAAGGGCAAGCCGCTGTACTACTGGGCCAAGGACCAAAAGCCGGGTGACCGGACGGGCGACGGTTTCAACAACGTCTGGCACACCGCCAAGCCGTAACCCGGAAACGTGGACAGCCGCGCCATCCTCGCCGAACTGCCCCGCCTGCGCCGTTACGCGCGGGCGATGCTCGGCGACCGTGCGGCGGCGGACGACCTCGTGCAAGACACTCTGGAACGCGCCTGGAGCCGGATTAGCCAATGGCGCCAGGGCAGCGACCTGCGCGCCTGGCTGTTCGGCATCATGCACAACCTGCGCATCGACCAGTTGCGGCGTGCCGGCCTGGCAACCACGTCGTTGGATGAGGACGCTGCCGAGGTGCCGCTCCGCCCGACGCAGACTGACCGGCTCGAACTGATGGACCTCGAATCTGCGCTCCGCCAATTGCCCGACGAGCAACGCGAAATCCTGCTGCTGGTCGCACTGGAAGAAATGAGCTACGCCGATATTGCCACCCTGCTCGGCATTCCCATCGGCACCGTGATGTCCCGCCTGTCGCGCGGGCGAGAAAGGCTGCGTGTGGTCATGGATGGCCGCCAGCAAACAGCAAACCTGAGGGTCGTGCGATGACCTCGCAACCAATCACTGAAGACGAACTGCAAGCCTATGTCGATGATGCGCTGACGCCGGAGTGGCAGGCGGCGCTCGAAGAACACCTGACCCGGCATCCTGCCGATGCCGAGCGCACCGCTGCCTATCGGGCCCAGAAGCAGGCGCTCAAGGCGCTGTTCCAGCCGGTGCTTGACGAACCCCTGCCGGACCGCCTGCAGACCTTAAGCGTGCAGCCGCTCAGAGCGCCGACCGGTGGTGGCTGGACCGGCGGCCTGTGGCAGCGCCTGGCAGCCGGACTGCTGGTTGCCGCACTGGGTGGTGCCGGCGGCTGGCTGGCGCACGGCCAGTATTTGCAAGGCGACCGCATGGCCCGCATGGTGCCGCTGTCGCATCAGGCGGCCGTGGCGCATGTGGTGTACAGCCCGGACGTGCGCCGCCCGGTTGAAATTGCCGCGGATCAGGAAGAGGCGCTGGTCAAATGGCTGAGCAAGCGGCTCGGCACGCCGGTCAGGCCGCCCAAGCTCGGCGCCCTCGGCTACGAACTGGTCGGCGGCCGCCTGCTACCCGGCAACAGCGGCCCGGTTGCCCAGTTCATGTACCACGATGCCAGCGGCCAGCGCATGACGCTGTACGTGACCACCGAAAGCATCGAGAAGCGCGATACCGGCTTCCGCTTTGCCCGCGAAGGTCCGGTCAATGTCTTCTACTGGGTCGATGGCAAGTTCGGCTATGCCCTGTCGGCCGGCATCGACAAGGGCGAACTGGCCAAGGTTGCCACCGCGGTCTACGACCAGCTCGATCAAAAATAAACGCAGCACCCCACCCCAAGGAGATTCCCATGCAGAAAACACGTTTTGCGCTGTCCGCGCTGGCCCTGCTTTTACCGTTCACCCTCGTGGCTCAGGCCGCCGATGCCGCGCCGGATGCGGCTCAGGTCGTTGCTGCCATCGAGGGCGTCTTCGGCGTGACGCCGGGCGAGCGGCGCAATCACATCAAGGGCACCTGCGCTGCCGGTGAATTCGTGGGTACCAAGGAGGCGGCCAATCTCAGTTCCTCCCCGCTCTTTTCCGGCAAGCCGGTGCCGGTTGTCGCCCGTTTTTCGCTGTCCGGCGGCAACCCGAAGGCGCCGGATGTGGCCAAGAGCGGCCGGGGGATGGCCCTGCAGTTCCAGTTGCCGAAAGGCCAGTTGCACCACATCACCATGCTCAACACGCCGATGTTCGGCGCCGCCAATCCGCAGACCTTCCTCGACCTGATGCAGGCGCTGCAGCCCGATCCGGCGACCGGCAAGCCTGACCCGGAAAAGATGAAGACCTTCAAGGCCAGCCACCCGGACAACCTGGCGCAGGCCCAGTATCTGGCCAGCAACAATCCACCGGCCAGCTACGCCAGCAGCAGCTACTGGGGTATCCACACCTTCAAGTTCGTCGACAAGAAGGGCAAGGCGACGCTGGTGCGCTGGCAGTTCGTGCCGCAGGATGGCGAAAAGCGGCTGAGCGATGACGAACTGAAGACGGCCGGCGCCAATTTCCTCGAATTGGCACTGATCGAACGGACCAAGCAGGCGCCGGTACGCTGGGACATGATGGTCAGCATCGGCCAGCCGGGCGACAGCGAGACCGATCCGACTGTCCTCTGGCCGGCCGAGCGGCCGCGCATCAAGGCCGGCACCCTGACTATCCGCAGTGCCGAAGCGCAGAAGGGGGCGCCGTGCGAGCCGATCAACTTCGATCCGCTGGTCATGGCCCCCGGCATCCAGCCGACCGACGACCCGGTGCTGCGCTTCCGTTCGCCGGCTTATGCGGTCTCCTTCGGCAAGCGACTGAGCGAACGCTGAGTCTTCGCCAAATAAAAAGGCCGGCTGAGTTTGCCGGCCTTGCTTCATGGCGGGGTGAGCATCCTCAGTCCTTGAGCAGCACCCACTTGCCGTCCTTGACGGCCATCATGACGCGGGCGCGCGCGTCCATGCCGTTGTGGTTCTGCGCGCTCATGTTGAAGATGCCCTGGGCGCCGACCACTTCTTTCGATTGCTCCAGCGCATCGCGCAGGGCTTCGCGGAATTCCACCGAGCCGGGCTTGGCTTTCTTCAGGGCGGCCGGGATCGCCTTCTGCAGCAGCAGGCCAGCGTCGTAGGTGTTGGCGCCGAAGGTGGACATCGTGCCGGCGCCGTATTTGCCCTCGTAGGCCTTGACGTAGCCCTGGGCGACGGCCTTGATCGGGTTGTTGCCGGCCAGGTCGGCCGCCACCAGCATCGGGCCGCCGGCCATCAGCGTGCCCTCGACGGCCTTGCCGCCGATACGGATGAAGTCGTTGGTCGCCACGCCGTGCGTCTGGTAGATGCGGCCCTTGTAGCCCTTTTCCTGCAGTGTGGTTTGCGGCAGAACGGCAGGACCTCCCGTCGCCGCAATCAGCACGGCATCCGGCTTGCTGGTCATGACTTTCAGTGCCTGTCCAGTGACCGATTGATCAGTCCGGTTGAAGCGTTCGCTGGCGACCATCTTCAGGCCGGACTTCTCGGCCATGGCGGTGAACACCTTGAACCAGTTTTCGCCGTAGGGGTCGTTGAAGCCGATAAACCCGACCGTCTTCGTGCCGGCCGCCAACATGTGCTCGATCAGCGCGCCAGCGATCAGGTCATCGTTCTGGGTCGTCTTGAATACCCAACGACGCTTGTCGTCGAGCGGCAGGATGATGGCCGATGAACCTACCGTGGTGACCAGGGGGACGCGGGATTCGGCCACGAAATCGAGCATGGCCAGCGCCGCCGGCGTCGTGGTCGGCCCGATCAGGGCGTCGATCTTGTGTTCGGAGATCAGCTTCTTGACGCCAGTGACGGCATTGGTCGGGTCGGATGCATCGTCGAGGACGATGTACTCGACTTTCTGGCCGCCGATTTCGGTCGGTAACAGGGCGACCGTGTTCTTTTGCGGAATGCCGACGACAGCGGTCGGGCCGGTTGACGAGGCGATCACGCCAATTCGGATGTCCGCCAGCGCGACGGTGCTTGCCAACAGCAGCAGGGCTAAAGAGGAAAGTTTGCGACAGAGCACAGCATGACTCCTAGGGGGAATTAGGTTCAGCCGTGAATTATAGGCAGCCAGCCAGGACTTCAGTGAGGCTGTGGCCCCAAAAAGAAAAAGCGCTGCCACTTGTCGCCAGGTATCAACATTCAAGCTGGCCGCCGCAATTGCGTTGGCCAGCTGTGTGTTGCTGGTGCGCTTAGGTTTTTACGCCGGGTTTTCTGCCCGGGGCAGGCTTGGGGAAGTAACCGGATACCCGGCTGAACAATCCCTCGGTCGCCTTGCCGTTTTCGAAGACGGTCATGCTGCACAAGGAAATGTCGCCTCGGCCCGATAGTTCCTTCAGGCAGGCACGAACTTCAGGCAGCGCGAAGCCGGTACCCGAAGCAATCTCGGAATCGCGAAGCTGGCCATGCTTCTTGAGGTAGGTGAGAACTGATTCTGTGTGCATAGTTACATCCTTTTGCCGGTCAGCGGCCAATAAATTCAGTGTAGATCACTGGTGGTTAATTGCTGCATCGGGCATTTACGTATGGTCGACAGGGCGGCGAGTAGCGTGCCGGCCCTTACAAAAGTGATACATGGTTGAGGTTGAAAGGAAAAGGACTTAGAGATCGACCCCTAAGTCCTTGATGATGCTGGTGGGCCTGCACGGACTTGAACCGTGGACCAAAGGATTATGAGTCCTCTGCTCTAACCAACTGAGCTACAGGCCCGGAAAACTTAACTGTTATTCGTGTCGACGAAACTGCGCAGTTTGTCGGAGCGGGTCGGGTGACGCAGCTTGCGCAGGGCTTTGGCTTCTATTTGACGGATACGTTCGCGGGTGACGTCGAATTGCTTGCCGACTTCTTCCAGCGTGTGGTCGGTGTTCATTTCGATGCCGAAGCGCATGCGCAAGACCTTGGCTTCCCTCGTCGTCAGCGTGTCGAGGATTTCCTTGGTGACGCCGCGCAGGCTGGAATACATCGCGGCATCGGCCGGGGCCAGGGTGCCGGAGTCTTCGATGAAGTCGCCGAGGTGCGAGTCGTCGTCGTCGCCGATCGGGGTCTCCATGGAGATTGGCTCCTTGGAAATCTTCATGATCTTGCGAATCTTGTCTTCCGGCATGTCCATCTTCTTGGCCAGCGTGGCGGGATCGGGTTCGGCACCCGTTTCCTGCAGGATCTGGCGGCTGATCCGGTTCATCTTGTTGATCGTTTCGATCATGTGCACCGGGATGCGGATGGTCCGTGCCTGGTCGGCGATGGAACGGGTGATGGCCTGGCGGATCCACCACGTGGCGTAGGTCGAGAACTTGTAGCCGCGGCGGTATTCGAACTTGTCCACCGCCTTCATCAGGCCGATGTTGCCTTCCTGGATCAGGTCGAGGAACTGCAGGCCGCGGTTGGTGTATTTCTTGGCGATCGAGATGACCAGACGCAGGTTGGCTTCGGTCATTTCGCGCTTGGCGCGACGGGCCTTGGCTTCGCCGGTGGACATCTGCTTGTTGATGTCCTTGAGGTCCTTGAGCGGAATACCGATGCGGTCCTGCAGGGCGAGCAATTTTTTCTGCTCTTCCTTGATGTCCGGCGCGTTGCGGGTCAGGATGGCAACGTAGGTCTTCGGGGCGGCCGCGACTTCGGCATCGGCCCAGTCGAGGTTGATTTCATTGCCAGGGAAAGACTGGATGAAGTGCGGGCGCGGCATCTTGACGCGGTCCACGCAGATTTGCTGGATCTTGCGCTCGCAGCCGCGGACCTGCTCGACCATGCCGCGCACGCTGTCGCACAGGCGCTCAATCGAACGCGAGGTGAAGCGGATGTTCATCAGCTCGTCGGAAACCTGTTGCAGCAGCTTGATGTAAGTCTTGTCGTGCGAACCCTTGGTCGGCAGCATCTTCTGCATCTTGGCGTGGATGCCCTTGATGTTCTTGAAGCGCTCCAGCGCATCGGTCTTCAGTTGCAGCAGGGAGGCCGCAGCGGCACCGCCGCCAGCACCCTCGCCGTCGTCATCGCCGTCTTCGTCTTCGTCTTCTTCGGCTTCCGGCATTTCGGCAGCCGGCGCTTCTTCGACGGCGTTCGGGTCGATCAGGCCGTCGACCAGTTCGTCGATGCGCATTTCATCGGATTCGACCTTGGCGGCCAATTCGAGAATGTCGGAAATCGTCGTCGGGCAGGCGGCAATCGCCTGGATCATGTGCTTCAGGCCTTCCTCGATCCGCTTGGCGATCTCGATTTCGCCTTCGCGGGTGAGGAGTTCGACCGAGCCCATTTCACGCATGTACATGCGGACCGGGTCGGTGGTGCGGCCGAATTCGGAGTCGACGGTGGACAGGGCCTGCTCGGCCTGCGCTTCGACTTCCTCGTCGTCGGCGGCAACCGCAGCGGTGTCGGACATCAGCAGATCTTCGGCAGCCGGGGCTTCGTCGAAGACCTGGATGCTCATTTCGCTGAAAGTCGAGATGATCGCTTCGATACTTTCCGCATCGACGACGTCATCCGGCAGATGGTCGTTGATTTCGGCGTAAGTCAGGTAGCCGCGTTCCTTGCCCAGCTTGATCAGGGCCTTGAGGCGCATTTTGCGCGCTTCGGCGTCAAGCGGTTCCGGCGTCTCAGCCATCTGACCCTGGAGCAGCGCCTTTTCGGCGGCTTTATCCTTGGCCTTGCTGGTGCGAGCCTTCGGGGCTTCCTTAGCGGTGTCTTTTGCCTTAGCCATGAACACGATCCATAGAATTCGAGAAAACCGTAGATTTTACCACAACTTAGCTACGATTTGCCTTGGTGGTGAGGAACTGGATGTAGGCCTGTTTCTCGGCGGCGCTCAGTCCGGCCACGCCGAATTGCTGAGCCTTGACCTGAAGTTCGGCGAAGGCGCGCTTCTCGCCGCCCTCCTGCAGTTTTTCCAGTGTGTCGCGGAATTCCATCTCCGCCCCTTCTTCGTCAAACGGCAAGCCGAGAAGTTCCGAGGCTGCGTTTTCGATGACGCTTTCTTCCGGCAGCCCGCGCAGCTGTTCGCGCAGACCGGCATAACTCGACGTTTCGCGATTGGGCGTGACCAGCTGGTGAAGGCGGGTCAGGGCAGCGCGCTCCGGGGTGTCGGGCAGCAGTGCTATTGGAAGCTGGGCGGCCAGTTGCGGCTTGTGCAGCACGATGCGCAGCAGGTTGCGGGTCAGCGACGGTGCGGTGCGCTTGGCTCTCGGCGGCGCAGCCGGCGTGTAGGACTTCAGTTCGCACAGGCGCTCGACTTCGGCCTGGGCAAAGCCGCTGGCCTCGGCCAGACGCTTGACCAGTTGCAGGCGGAGCAGCGGGGTTGGCAGCTTGAGTAGCAGCGGCTTGGCCTCGTAGATCAGCTGGGCCTTGCCTTCCGAGCTGGTCAGGTCGCAGCGCTGGGCTAATTCACGCAGCAGGAAGTCGGACAGCGGCATGGCCTGAGTGACTTGCCGGTCGAACTGTTCCTTGCCGAATTCGCGGATGTAGCTGTCAGGGTCATGCTCCTGCGGCAGGAAGATGAAGCCGAGGCGCTTGTTGTCGGCCAGCGCTTCCAGCGAATTTTCCAGGGCCCGCCATGCCGCCTTGCGGCCGGCGTTGTCGCCGTCGAAGCAGAAGACGATGCGGTCGACCTGGCGTAGCAGCTTGGTCACGTGGGTGGCGGTGGTCGCCGTGCCGAGGGTGGCGACGGCATTGCCGACGCCGTTTTGGGCCAGCGCGATGACGTCCATATAGCCTTCGGTGACGATGGCGGTGTCGGTTTCACGCAGCGCCTGCCGGGCTTGGGGCAGGCCGAACAGCTCGCGGCCCTTCTCGAAGAGCGGGGTTTCCGGTGAATTCAGGTATTTCGGCTCGCCCTGGTCGATGATCCGGCCGCCGAAGGCGATGATCTCGCCCTTCGGGTTGATGATCGGGATCATCAGGCGGTCGCGGAAGCGGTCGTAGCGGCGGCCGGCTTCGTTTTCGATGACCAGTCCGGCGATTTTCAGCTCGTCGGCGTTGTAGTCCGGGAAAACTTCCTGCAGGTTCTGCCAGCCGTCCGGGGCATAGCCCATACCGTAGCGGGCGGCAATTTCACCGGTCAGGCCGCGCTTCTTGCAGTACTCGATGGCGTGCGGCGACTTCTTCAGCTGATCCTTGTAGTAGGCCGCGGCGCGGGCCATGATTTCGATCAGCGTCCGGGTCTGGCCCGGCTTTTCGTCCTTGAAGCTGCGCCCTTCGCTTTCCGGCACCTGCATGCCGGCGCGGGTGGCCAGATCCTTGACGGCATCGACAAAGCCGAGGCCCTGGTATTCCATGACGAAACTGATCGCCGTACCGTGGGCGCCGCAGCCGAAGCAGTGGTAGAACTGCTTGGTCGGGCTGACCGTGAAGGACGGCGATTTCTCGTTGTGGAACGGGCAGCAGGCAGCGTAGTTGGCGCCGGCTTTCTTCAGCGGTACGTAGCCATCTACCAGGTCGACAATGTCGACCCGGGCCAGCAAGTCCTGAATGAACGAATCAGGAATCACCGCTTTTTAACCGGCAAGCGCCGCCTTGACCAGTTTCGAGACTTCCGCCATGTCGGCCTTGCCGGCCAGACGGGGCTTCAGGACGCCCATCAACTTGCCCATGTCGGCCGGGCCTTTGGCGCCGGTTTCGGCAACGGCAGCGGCGACGGCGGCGGCGGTTTCTTCGCTGCTCATCTTTTCCGGCAGGTAGGCGGCAAGGACGGCGATTTCGAATTTCTCGGCATCGGCCAGTTCCTGGCGGCCAGCAGCCTCGTACTGGGTGACGCTGTCCTTGCGCTGCTTGGTCAGCTTTTCGATGACGGCGACGACGGCGGTGTCGTCGAGTTCGACGCGTTCATCGACTTCCTTTTGCTTGACGGCGGCGAGCAGCAGGCGAATGGCGCTCAGCTTGGCCGATTCCTTGGCCTTCATGGCCGTTTTCATGTCTTCGGTGATGCGTGCTTTAAGGCTCATGGTCAATCTTTTCGGAAATTCAAAGAAAAAAGCCGCCGGCTGTTGAAGGCTGGCGGCTCTTTTGTGCAGCGAAACGGACTGGATTAGTACAGTTTCGGCGGCAGGGTCAGGCTACGGAGGCGCTTGTGCTGACGTTTGACAGCAGCGGCAGCCTTACGCTTACGCTCGGTCGTGGGCTTTTCGTAAAACTCACGGGCGCGCAGCTCGGTCAGGAGACCAGTCTTTTCAACCGTGCGCTTGAAGCGGCGGATAGCAACTTCGAACGGCTCATTTTCCTTGACGCGAATGTTCGGCATGTAAATCACCCCCTTCCGTTAGGCGCCTGTCAGGTCAAGTAAACGACAGTGCGCGCAAAATTTGTGTCTGCATGTTTGCAGAGAGCCGATAAGTATATGCTAAAAAACCTTGCTGCTCCAAGTGTTAAAATGTGCACCATGCTGATCCTCGGTGTCGAATCCTCCTGTGACGAAACCGGCATTGCGCTCTACGACAGCGAAGCCGGCCTGTTATCCCATGCCCTGTATTCCCAGGTGGCGATGCATGCCGAGTACGGTGGCGTCGTGCCGGAGCTGGCGTCGCGCGACCATATCCGCCGGGTCGTGCCCTTGTTGCGCGAGGCGCTCGGGCAGGCTGGCAAAACGCTGGATGAGGTCGATGCCGTCGCTTATACGCGCGGTCCCGGTCTGGCTGGCGCCTTGCTGGTTGGCTGCGCCTTTGCCGAAGCGCTGGCGCTGGCCATCGACAAACCGACCATTCCGGTGCATCACCTTGAAGGCCACTTGCTGTCGCCGCTGCTGTCGAGCGATCCGCCGACCTTCCCATTTGTTGCGCTGCTGGTCTCCGGCGGACATACCCAATTGATGAAGGTGACCGGCGTTGGCGAGTACGAACTGCTCGGAGAAACGTTGGACGATGCGGCGGGCGAGGCTTTCGACAAGAGCGCCAAGCTGCTCGGCCTGCCTTATCCCGGTGGCGCCTTGCTGTCGAAACTGGCCGAACAGGGAACGCCCGGGGTTCATGAATTGCCTCGACCGATGCTGCATTCCGGTGATCTGAGTTTCAGCTTTTCCGGCTTGAAGACGGCGGTCCTGACGTTGGTGCGCGAGCACGCCGATGCAATGAGCGACGAGTTCAAGGCCAATGCGGCGCGTGCCTTTCAGGAGGCCATTGTCGAGGTGCTGGTCAAGAAGTCGCTGAAGGCGATGAAGCAGACCGGACTGAAACAGCTGGTGGTGGCCGGTGGGGTCGGCGCCAACAAGCAGTTGCGCACCACTTTGAACGACGAGGCCAAACGCAAGCGTTTCTGTGTCTATTACCCTGAGCTGGAGTTCTGCACCGATAACGGCGCGATGATTGCGCTGGCTGGTTGCTTGCGCTTGCAGGCGGGAACGCCGGCCAAGGCGGCGGGGAGTTTTGCCGTGCAGCCACGCTGGCCCTTGATGGAAATGTCGGTCAGCCCAACGAAGTAGCGGGTCGCTCCGCCGCGTTGATGGCGCGGCGCCGCTTTTTTTCGGCGCTTCGGGCAGTTCTTGCAGGGCGGGCTGGTCTTGCAGTATTTCTTGCCCATGGTGCAGCCCTTAGTTGCGTCGTGCTACCCAGTAGCTTGTTCCTTGGTGGCCATAGCGCTCGGCGTGCGCGACCTCGCGGTCCAGCGCGAAGTCGTCGCCAGCCTTGAGGTGTTGTGTTCGATCGCCAACGGTCAGCCACATCTCGCCAGCCACCACCCGCGCCTTCAGGGCGAACGGGTGGGTGTGCGTGTCGAGCGTGGCGTCGGCCGGCCAAGTGCGTTCAAGCACCTCGTCGAATCCTTCGGCGAGAGCTTGGGCTTCGAATTCCTTGAAGGTGCTTGTCGGCATGGTTTGACCTCAGAGAGCGGCCAGGGCGGCGGCGTAATCGGGTTCGTTCTTGATTTCGCTGACCAGTTCGCTGTGAATCACCTTGTCGTTTTCATCAAGGACGACCACGGCGCGGGCGGTCAGTCCGGCCAGCGGGCCGCTGGTGATGGCGACGCCGTAGGCTTCGAGGAATTCGCGGCCACGCAGCGTGGACAGGGTGACGACGTTATCGAGGCCTTCAGCGCCGCAGAAGCGGGTCTGGGCGAACGGCAGGTCGGCCGAGATGCACAGCACGACGGCGTTTGGCAGGCCGTTGGCCTTGGCGTTGAACTGGCGGACGGACGTGGCGCAGGTCGGTGTGTCGATGCTCGGGAAGATGTTCAGAATCTTGCGCTTGCCGGCAAAGCTGGCCAGCGTGGTATCGGACAGATCTTTGGCGACTAGCGAGAAGGCCGGGGCGCTGTCGCCCTTGTTCGGGAATTTGCCGGCGATGGTGATGGCGTTGCCGCCGAGGGTGACGCTTTGGGTCATTGCATGTCCTTGTGATTGTGATTGAAAGCGGAGTCCACCTTGGATGGGGGAGCTCCGCTTTGGTTCATTGATTAGACAGGATTAGATCGCGATGCCGAGGGGCTTGGCCACGACTTCCCCGCCGTCAATATCGGCCCGGTGGTGAAGCTGTCAAAAATTGTCCGGCAGGTTGGCCAGCATGTCGATGCTCGGCTCCCATGCCGCAAGCTCTTCAAACCAGCGATCGATAAAACGGGAAATCATGTTGGCCTCCTGGAATTTGCCAGGTCGTGCTGACCTGATGGACTCAGTGTAGGCAGGGACGTGCTATTGATCCAATCGATTGATCGAATGTACGAAATTGGTAATTGCTATCGGGTAGGCGAAAAAAACGCCGGCGAACCGGCGTTGTCGTTTTGATCAGTCAGGCAGCGGCTTCAGGCTTTTTTCTTGCTGCCGATCTTGGATTCCTGGCCGGCCATCAGGCGCTGGATGTTCTGCCAATGCTTGCCGATCAGGGCCATGCCAAGGATGCCGACGACCACGGTCTGGCCGTTGCCGCCATGCATCAGTACGGAAATGACCGGGGCCATGGCCGCCGCGACGACGGCGGCCAGCGATGAGTAACGGAAAGCGTAGGCCATAAACAGCCAGGTGCCGGCGACGGCCAGGCCGAGCATGGGATCGAGCGCGATCAGCACGCCGGCGGCGGTGGCGACTCCTTTACCGCCCTTGAATTTGAGGAAAATCGGGTAAAGGTGGCCGAGGAAGACGGCCAGCGCGACGAGGCCGATCACCGTGTCGGAGAAACCCGTGCGCTGAGCGATGAAGACGGCCGCCCAGCCTTTGAGCGCATCGCCGATCAGGGTGACCAGGGCGGCTTTTTTGTTGCCGCTGCGCAGCACATTGGTGGCACCGGGGTTGCCCGAGCCGTAGGTGCGCGGGTCGGCCAGGCCAAACAGTTTTGAGGAAATCATGGCGAAGGGAACGGAGCCGAGCAGGTATGCGGCAACGAGGGCGATGGCTATTTGCATGGGTCGCTTAGGTGACTTTGGTCGCTGAGGTACAATCGCGCCAAATTTTACACCGCTGCTGCGGTCGACCGCCCTATGGACATCATTTTCCTCGAAGAACTTCGCGCCGAAACCTGGATAGGCATCTATCCGCGCGAGAAAGCCATGCCGCAGACGGTCGAAATCTCCCTGCAGATCGGTGTATCCACCGCCTCGGCTGGGGCCAGCGACGACATTCGCGATACGGTGGATTACGCGGTGGTGGTGGATCGTTTGCGTGCCGACCTCGCCGCGGTGCACTTCAACCTGATCGAGGCGCTGGCCGAGCATGTCGCGACCTATGTGCTGGAAACCTTCGCTGTCCATTGGGTGCGCGTATCCGTCGCCAAGCTGGGCATGATGCCAGGCGTCAAGCGTGTCGGCGTGATCATCGAGCGCTCGGTCTGAAGCGCTTCACCCCGTCGCTGAGCGGGGTTAGAGGAAATTCGATTTTTTCGCTTTGCCGGTTGGCAGCGAAAGTGCCTCAGGCTCGGCAGTTTCAAGCCTTGAGTGCCGCCTCGACGACCTTGGGGTGCAGGACGCGCAGGATGTCGTGCGGATGGATGCCGACCAGGAAGCCGCGGCGGCCGCCGTTGATGTAGATCAGCGGCAGGTCGAGAATGGTCTTTTCGATATGGACCGGCATTGCCTTCTTGGTGCCGAAGGGGCTGGTGCCGCCGACCAGAAAGCCGGTGTGGCGATTGGCGACCTCCGGCTTGCACGGCTCGACCTTCTTGCAATTGATCTGCCGGGCCAGTTCCTTGGTCGATACCTTGCAGTCGCCGTGCATCAGCACGATCAGCGGCTTGGCGTTTTCATCTTCGAACACCAGCGTTTTCACGACCGCGTGTTCATCCACGTTCAGCTCGCGGGCGGAAACCTTTGTCCCGCCGTGCTCTTCGTAATCGTAGAGGTGGGTGGAAAAAGGCACCTTGTTCGCCTTGAGGAACTTGGTGGCCTGGGTTTCGGGGGCGTGTTCGGCTTTGCTCATGGGAATGGCGATCAGTTCATGGTCCGGGTTTGATTCTACCCCGCCTGGCTTGCGGGCGATTTGGGCTGGAAATAGAAGCAGCTTTGACCGGAGGCCGCCATCACATCGAGCACCGGCTGGCGCCGGCTCTTGAAATCAAGCGCCCGGCAGCCATAGCGGAACGGCAGTTCGTGGGTGATGAAGTAATGGGCGCACTGGTTGCACCGTGGCAATGGCGTGTCGGGCGGGTTGATGCCACTGGTCATTCGTCAATACGGCTGCGCAGCAGTTTGACCTGGCCGCGCTTGACCTTGCTGTCGACGCGCTTCCGTTGCGAACTGCGGCTCGGCTTGGTCGCCCGGCGTACGGTCGGCACGAAGGCCGCCGCCGCAATCAGTTCGCGCAGGCGGACCAGACCATCCTCCCGGTTGCGTTCGAGGCTGCGATGCTTCTGCGCCTTGATGACGACGATGCCGTCGCTGCTGATCCGCTGGTCACGCATGGCCAGCAGCTTCGCCTTGATTTCCTCAGGCAGGCTGGAGGCGGCAATGTCGAAACGTAGATGCACCGCATTCGACACCTTGTTGATGTTCTGGCCGCCCGCCCCTTGGGCGCGAATGGCGATGAATTCGACTTCGTTTTCGTTCAGGGCAATCGGTGACATGCGTTTTCTTTCAGCCGCGCGGATGATGCACGGCGTGCAGGGTCTTCAGGCGTTCCCGGGCGACGTGGGTGTAAATCTGGGTGGTCGAGATGTCGGCGTGACCGAGCAGGAGCTGAACAACGCGCAGATCGGCGCCGTGGTTGAGCAAGTGGGTCGCGAAGGCATGGCGCAGGACGTGTGGGGAGAGCTTTTCCGGGGCGATGCCGGCGATCAGGGCGTAGCGCTTGATCAGTTGCCAGAAGGCCTGCCGGGTCATGGCGCCGCCACGGGCGGTGATGAACAGGTCGTCACTGTGCTGGCCGTTCAGGATGTCCGGTCGGGCTTCGTTCAGGTAGCGCTTGATCCACTCGATGGCCAATTGGCCAAGCGGCACCAGCCGTTCCTTGCTGCCCTTGCCGAGAGCGCGCAGCACGCCGTCGGCCAGACTGACCTCGTGCAACCTGAGGTTGACCAGTTCGGAGACGCGCAGGCCGGTGGCGTAGATGGTTTCCAGCATGGCGCGGTCGCGCAGGCCGAGCGGGGTGTCGAGGTCGGGAGCATCGAGCAGGGCTTCGACCTGCTTCTCCGACATGACCTTGGGCAGGCGCGATGGTCGGCTCGGGTTGGCCAGCTTGAGCGTCGGGTCGGCGACGATGCGACCACGGCCAAGTTGCCAGCGGTAGAAACGGCGCAGCGTCGACAGATAACGGGCTTGCGAGGTAGCGCGGGTTTGCTTGGCGAGATGGGCGATGAAAGCGGTCAGCGTTGTTTCGCGCAGGTCGAGCAGCGGCTCGGACGCGTTGTTGGCCAGCCACAGGGCCAGCCGGCTGAGATCGGAGCGATAGCTGTCCAGCGTCGCCTTGGCCAGACCGTCTTCCAGCCACAGGGCATCGCAGAAATTGTCGATCTCGGAAAGGTCAGCCTGGGAGGCTATTTTCATGCGTCAGCAGCCAGCGTTTGACGTCGAGCAGGAAGCCGCCCCGTTCGCGGGCGAAACCGCCCAGTCCGCCGCCAGTGGCGACGACGCGGTGGCAGGGGACGACGACCGGGTAAGGGTTCGATCCGCAAGCCTGGCCGACGGCCCGTGGGGCATTCTTCAGGTTCTTCGCAACTTCGCCATAGGTGTGCGTCTGGCCGGTCGGGATGGCGGAAATCTGTTCCCAGACACGGCGCTGGAAGGTCGTGCCCGCTGGTCTGAGGGGCAGGCCAAAGGCAAAATGCGGGTCGGCGATGTAGGCCTTGAGCTGACGCACCGCTTCGGCGGCCAGCGGAGAACTGGCGGCGATTTCCGGGCGTGGTTCGAGAAAGTCGATGCCGGTGATTTCATCATCGTCACACTGCACCCCCAGGCAGAAACCGGGGGCGGCCACGATGGCCTGATAGGTCTGGTTCGGTCGAGTTTGCATTGGGGAGCCTCCGAGGATGCCTAGAAAGCCGAAATCCCGGTTTGGGCCCGGCCAAGGATCAGGGCGTGCACGTCGTGCGTCCCTTCGTAGGTATTGACCACTTCCAGGTTCACTAAGTGCCGGATAACGCCAAAATCGTCGGAGATGCCGTTGCCGCCAAGCATGTCGCGCGCGGTGCGGGCAATGTCGAGGGCCTTGCCGCAACTGTTGCGCTTCATCATCGAGACAATTTCCGGTGTCGCGCTGCCATCGTCCATCATGCGGCCGAGGCGCAGCGCGCCCTGGATGCCGAGCGTGATTTCGGTCTGCATGTCAGCCAGTTTTTTCTGGATCAGCTGGTTGGCGGCCAGCGGCTTGTCGAATTGTTTGCGATCCAGCGTGTATTGGCGGGCCGTATGCCAGCAGGCCTCGGCGGCACCCAGCGCGCCCCAGGCGATGCCGTAGCGGGCGGAATTCAGGCAGGTGAATGGCCCCTTCAGCCCGCTGACGCCGGGCAGCAGGTTCTCGTTTGGTACGAAGACCTCGTCCATGACGATTTCGCCGGTGATCGCCGCGCGCATGCCAACCTTGCCGTGGATGACCGGTGCCGACAACCCGGGCATGCCCTTGTCGAGAATGAAGCCGCGAATCACGCCATCGTCGTCCTTGGCCCAGACGACAAAAACGTCAGCGATCGGCGCACTGGAAATCCAGTTCTTGCTGCCGGACAGCTTCCAGCCGCCGGGCACGGCGCGGGCGCGGGTGGCCAGGCTGCCGGGATCGGAACCGGAATTTGGCTCGGTCAGGCCGAAGCAGCCGATCCATTCGCCCTTGCCCAGTTTCGGCAGGTACTTCTGCTTCTGCTCTTCGCTGCCAAAAGCATAAATCGGCAGCATGACCAGCGAGGATTGCACGCTGAGCAGCGTCCGGTAGGCCGAATCGACGCGCTCGATCTCGCGGGCAATCAGGCCGTAGGAAACGTAATTGAGGCCGGCACCGCCGTATTGTGGCGGCAGGGTCGGGCCGAGCAGGCCCATGTCGCCCATTTCGCGGAAGATGGCCGGATCGGTCGTCTCGTTGCGAAAAGCGTCGCGGATGCGCGGCTGAAGGGCCTTCTGGGCGAAGGTTCGGGCGGCGTTGCGGACCTGACGCTCGTCGGCGGCGAGTTGCGAATCGAGCAGCAGCGGGTCTTCCCAGTTGAAACTGGCCTTGGCCATGTGGTTTCTCCGAAAAGCGCATCCCCGCCGGAGCGGGGATGCTTGTGTTGAGTCGACGGAAGCGGCTTAGCCTCGGACGTGGCCGTCGCCGAGTACCACCCACTTCTGGCTGGTCAGCCCTTCCAGACCGACCGGGCCGCGAGCGTGGATCTTGTCGGTCGAGATGCCGATTTCGGCGCCCAGGCCGTACTCGAAACCGTCGGCAAAGCGCGTCGAGGCGTTGATCATGACCGAGGCCGAATCCACTTCGCGCAGGAAGCGCATGGCCTTCGGGTGGTTGTCGGTGACGATGGCCTCGCTGTGATGCGACGAGTACTTGTTGATGTGCTCAATCGCTTCATCGATGCCGGAGACGACCTTGACCGAGATGATCGGCGCCAGGTATTCGGTGTAGTAGTCCTCTTCCGTGGCGGCGATGGCGTTCGGCACGATGGCCTGCGTTTCGGCGCAGCCGCGGATCTCGACGCCCTTGGCGGTCAGCATGGCGGCGATCGGCGGCAGCAGCATGGCGGCGACCGAGCGGTCGACGAGCAGCGATTCGGCCGTGTTGCAGGTGCCGTAGCGCTGGGTCTTGGCGTTCTCGACGATCTTCAGCGCCTTGGCCGGGTCGGCTTCTGCTTCCAGATAGACGTGGCAGTTGCCGTCCAGGTGCTGGATCATCGGCACGCGCGACTCGGCCAGCAGGCGGGCGATCAGGCCCTTGCCGCCGCGCGGCACGATGACATCGACGAATTCGCGCATGGTGATCAGCTCGCCGACGGCGGCGCGGTCGGTGGTGTCGATGACCTGTACCGATTCGGCCGGCAGGCCGGCCGCCTTCAGGCCTTCATGGACCAGCGCGGCGATGGCGCGGTTGGAGCGGATGGCTTCGGAGCCGCCGCGCAGGATGGCGGCGTTGCCGGATTTCAGGCACAGGGCGGCCGCGTCGGCGGTGACGTTCGGGCGCGCCTCGTAGATGATGCCGATGACACCGAGCGGCACGCGCATCTTGCCGACCTGGATGCCGGACGGGCGGTACTTGATGTCGGTCATCTCGCCGATCGGGTCGGCCAGCGTGGCCACCTGCTCGACGCCCTCGGCCATGCTTTCAACGCCCTTGGCCGACAGCGTCAGGCGGTCGAGCATGGCAGTTTCGAGGCCGGCAGCACGGGCGGCAGCCAGGTCTTCCTGGTTGGCGGCGACCAGGGCGGCACTTTCGCGGCGGATGGCGGCGGCGATGGCGAGCAAGGCGGCATTCTTTTCGGCCGTCGTGGCGCCGGCCAGGCGGCGTGAAGCAGCACGGGCCTGGCGGCCGACGGTGTGCATGTAGTGCTTGATGTCCATGATGTTCTTTGTGCTGGGCAAAGAAACATTATAGCCAGACAAATTACGGGGAACTTCCTGAACAGGGTAAACTCTTATCCGCAACGACAACAGGGCTTTCCATCGAGGATCAGATGGCCGAAAAATTGATACTGCCGACCGAGGTCAAGGTCTGCGCCACATGCAGCTACTGGGATGGCGAACGCCACGTAGATGCCGAAATGAAACTGGTAGTGGTTTCCGAAGACTGCGAGGGCGAATGCCTGGTGCAGGAAGCGGCCAAGCCCGGGCTTCACGATGTCCGCAAGGAGTGTTCCTGCATTTGGGAAGACCTTGAACCGGACGTGCCCGCCGACGATTCGGCAGAAGCCGCCTGATTATTTTGCGGCGGTGAGGCGCAGGCCGAGCCGCAGGAACTCTTCCCAGATATTTCCCTGGCCGATGCCCTTGGCCAGACGGTCGATCTTGCCAGCGTGCTGCAGGGCTGCTTCCAGTGCGGAAGTCGACAGCCGTTGCAGCGCCTTTTTGACCGGGTTGGCGCGTGGCCCCCAAACCTTGGCATCCTTGAGCAGCATGTCCATCGGCTTGCCGGCATCCATACCGGCGCGGATGATGGTCAGCGCCCGAATTTCCTCGCTCATCGCCCACAGGACCAGCGGTGGCGCTTCACCTTCCTGCATCAGGCCATCCAGCGTCCGGGTCAGGCGCCCGATGTCGCCCGCCAGCAGCGCCTCGCGCAGACCATCAATATCGTAACGGGCAACATTGAGTACGGCCTCACGAATCTGCGCCATGCTGAGTTGGCCGGTCGGGTAAAGCAGGCCGAGCTTCTGGATTTCCTGATGGGCGGCGAGCAGATTGCCTTCGACGCGTTCGGCGATGAACTTCAGGCTTTCCAGGTCGGCGCTCTGTTGCTGACGGCGCAGGCGACCGGCAATCCAGCCCGGCAGTTCGGCCAGCGGCGGGGCCATCAGCTTGATCGCCACACCGGCATTGACCAATGCTGTGAACCAGACGGCCTTTTCCTCACGCCAGTCGAGTTCAGGCAGCGTAATCAGCAGCATGTTGTCCATCGACAGGTGCTGGCACCACTGCTGCAATGCTGCGCTGCCTTCCTTGCCGGGCTTGCCGGTGGGAATGCGCAGGTCGATCAGTTTTTTATCGCCGAACAGCGACATGTTGCCGCCAGCGGAGAGCAGGGTTCCCCAGTCGAACTGCGGCAGCACGGTCAGCACTTCGCGTTCGCTGTAGCCCTGCTGGCGCGATTTGGCGCGGATCGCGTCGGCCGCTTCAATGACCAGTAACGGATCGTCGCCATACAGCACATAGAGCGGGCGCAACTCGCGTTCGAGGTGCGCGGCGAGCTGTTCGCCCTTGAGTAGCATTACAGGTGGTCTGCCCCGCAGATTGCGGAACAGAATGAAAGCGAAGGATTTGTTTCGCCGGCTAGGCGCGAACCGCAGCAATAGCCGAAGCTATTGCGAGGATGAGCAACAACGCCAGCGGGACAAAGACGAGTTTTCATGTTTTGTTATCTGTGGGGCAGACCACTATTCTTCTTCGAGGTCGGGGTTTTTCGGCTTGATGACGCTCAGCCGGCGCATGATCTGATTGACCAGATCATTGTTCATGTCACGCCAGAGCAGGCCTTCTTCCAGATCCTTGGCCAGGATGTTGGAGTCGTCGAAGGTGATGTCGCGGGTCAGGTTGATTTCGTTGGTCGGGACCAGGATCTGCCCCTTCTGGTTGACGACGCGGAAGCGGTAGTCCAGTTGCAGACGGTATTCGCGGACCCGGCCCAGGGCATTGACGCTGAGAATAGTCTTTTGGCGCGTGTCGGAGACTTGCTGGAAGATTCCCTCGGCCGACTTCGCATCATCGACGATCTCGGTACTGCCGCTGGCCTTGATGTAGCGCTGCAGCCAGATATTGACGTCAGCCGTGTCCGGCAGCGAGATGTACATCGTCTTGTAGGGCAGGTTGCCGCTGCCCACGCCGCGCAGATGGAAGCCGCAGCCGGCAAGGGCAACGGCAAGGATCAGGGCGAGCAGTGGGCGCAACAGCGGCATGGCGGTTCCTTAAGCGACGATATTGACCAGGCGGCCCGGCACGACGATGACCTTCTTGGCCGGCTTGCCTTCCATGAACTTGATGGCATCTTCGTTGGCCAGTGCAGTCGCTTCGATCATCGCCTTGTCGGCTTCGGCGGCGACGCGGATGGCGCCGCGCAGCTTGCCGTTGACCTGCACCATCAGCTCGATCTCATCCTGCTTCAGCGCGGCCGGGTCGGCCTTCGGGAAGGCCGCATTGCCGGCATCGGCGCCCGGCTTCAGCTGGGCATAGAGCGCCTGGCCGATGTGCGGGACGATGGGGAAGAGCAGCAGGGCGATGCTTTCCAGGCTTTCCTGGGCCAGGGCGCGGCCGGCGGCATCCTTGAGGTCGCACTTGTCGTAGGCGTTCAACAGTTCCATCACGGCGGCAATGGCGGTGTTGAACTGCTTGCGGCGGCCGTAGTCGTCGGCGACCTTGCCCATAGTCTGGTGCAGCTTGCGGCGCAGATCGGCCTGGGCGCTGCTCAGGCCATCATTGCTTGTGCTGGCGGCAACCAGACCGGCCTGGAGGTGGTCGTAAGTGGTTTTCCACAGGCGACGCAGGAAGCGGTAAGCGCCTTCGACGCCGGCATCGGACCATTCCAGCGACTGGTCGGGCGGCGAGGCAAACATGATGAACAGGCGGGCCGTGTCGGCGCCGTACTGGTCGATCAGGGCCTGCGGGTCGACGCCGTTGTTCTTCGACTTCGACATCTTCTCGGTGCCACCGATGACCACCGGCAGGCCGTCGGCCTTCAGCGTGGCGCCGGTCGGGCGGCCGCGCTCGTCGGTGACGACGTCCACGTCGGCCGGGTTGATCCACAATTTCTTGCCGCCATCGAGATCGCGGTAGAAGGTCGGGGCGACGACCATGCCCTGGGTCAGCAGGTTGGCGAACGGTTCACCCAGGTCGCCGATCAGCCCGACATCGCGCATTAGCTTGGTGAAGAAGCGGGAATACAGCAGGTGAAGAATGGCGTGCTCGATGCCGCCGATGTATTGGTCGATGCCGCCCTTGCACCAGTAGGCGACGCGTTCGTCGACCATGGCCGTGGTGTTGTCCGGGCAGGCGTAGCGCAGGAAGTACCAGGACGACTCGAAGAAAGTGTCCATGGTGTCGGTTTCACGACGGGCGTCGCCACCGCATTTCGGGCACTTGCACTCGTAAAACTCGGGCATCTTGGCCAGCGGTGAGCCGGCACCGGTGATCTCGACGTTTTCCGGCAGGACGACCGGCAATTGGTCGTCGGGCACCGGCACGTCGCCGCAGGTCTTGCAGTGAATGATCGGGATCGGGCAGCCCCAGTAGCGCTGGCGGGAAATACCCCAGTCGCGCAGGCGGAACTGAACCTTCTTGTCGCCAAGGTTCTTGGCGGCGAGGTCGGCGGCGATGGCGTCGACGGCAGCTTCGTAGCCGAGGCCGTCGTATTTGCCGGAGTTGACCAGCTTGCCCTTGACCTTGTCGGCGTACCACTCGGCCCAGGCTTCGTGGCTGAAAGAAGTTTCGCCTTCAACAGCAACGACCTGTTTGATCGGCAGATTGTATTTGAGGGCAAAGGCGAAATCACGCTCGTCGTGGGCCGGCACGGCCATCACGGCACCGTCGCCGTAGCTCATCAGCACGTAGTTGCCGACCCAGACTTCGACCTGTTGGCCGGTCAGCGGGTGCGTCACGTAGATGCCGGTCGGCATGCCCTTCTTTTCCATGGTCGCGATGTCGGCTTCGGCGACGCCGCCCTTCTTGCATTCCTCGATGAAGGCGGCAAGTTCCGGATTGTTGGCAGCGGCTTTGGTGGCCAGCGGGTGTTCGGCAGCGACGGCGACAAAGGTGACACCCATGATGGTGTCGGCACGGGTGGTGAATACCCACAGCTTTTCATCGGCATTGTCGGCCAGCGGAAAGGCGAAACGGACGCCCGTGCTCTTGCCGATCCAGTTCTTCTGCATCAGGCGCACCTGCTCGGGCCAGCCCGGCAGGTTGTCGAGCTCGGTCAGCAGTTCTTCGGCGTAGGCGGTGATCTTCATGTAGTACATGGGGATCTCGCGCTTTTCGATCAGCGCGCCGGAACGCCAGCCGCGGCCGTCGATGACCTGCTCGTTGGCCAGAACGGTGTGATCGACCGGGTCCCAGTTCACGGTGCCGAGTTTCTTGTAGACCAGGCCCTTTTCATAAAGGCGGGTGAACAGCCATTGCTCCCAGCGGTAGTACTCAGGGGTGCAGGTGGCGAACTCGCGTTCCCAGTCGATGGCAAAGCCGAGCGACTTGAGCTGCTGGCGCATGTAGTCGATGTTGGAATAGGTCCACCCGGCTGGCGGCACGTTGTTCTGCAGCGCGGCATTCTCGGCCGGCATGCCGAAGGCGTCCCAGCCCATCGGCTGCAGCACGTTGTAGCCCTGCATCTTGTGGAAACGCGACAGCACGTCGCCGATCGTGTAGTTGCGGACGTGGCCCATGTGCAGTTTCCCGGACGGATACGGGAACATCGACAGGCAGTAGTACTTGGGTTTCGTGGCGTCTTCGACGGCGCGGGCGGCGCCGGTCTTGTCCCAGTGTTGCTGGGCGGCGCGCTCAATGTCGGCCGGGGTGTATTTGTCCTGCATGGGCATGGCGGAATTCATTCGCTGAAAATCGGAGATTAACCGCGGATTATACCGGTTCAGCTCAGGCGATTAGCCGATGGCCGCAAATACGGTGCGTGGCCGATAGGTTTCGGCTGTTCTGGTGCAAGTTCGCCGTTGGCGACGGGCGAATGCGCGAAGCGCTGGGGGGATTGCGGGGTGTTGTGACCGGGAGGGGCGCGATTGCGGAGCCTGCACGCTCCGCAATCGCCGGGTATCACGCTAGCGGCGCCCGGTCACGCTGCTTTTTTTTGGCCGTACATGTCTCCGAATGTATTCTGCCAGCAGCGGTAAGCGTTCTTTGCCGCCATCAGCGAGAGCAGGGACATCCGGGTCTGGTGACGCCACATCCACGACATTTGCGGGGCCGGGCTCAGGCTGTAGGACGGCGTGTTGCCGACTTCGTCTTCGACGATGGACAGGAAACGCTCGACGGACAGGCCCCAGAACTCGGAACCTTCGGCCTTGCCGGTCAGGTACTCGGCTTCGCTGACGGCGCGACGCCAGAGCTTGAGGGCCAGTTCATCGCTGATTCCAGCCTTGCGGGCGATCCAGGGGAGGATCTTGGGTGCATTCATGCTGTTCATGCTGTTACTCCTTCTACTGGTAGCGGTAGCTACTTATGCATTACGACTGCCTTGTGGGCAAAAAGTTTTGTGCACTGCAATATATTTTTTGCCAAGTATACTTGTGCGCACTTTTGCAGTGTGTAAAAAACTGTCGGCTTGTATTTGTTGCGTTGCACAATAGCAACAAATTGGTCCGACCAATTTCCCGCGCTGCTTTTTTTGGCGTTCATTCTACGCCTTTAGTAATAACTTTATGTGAAGTAATTCATGTCCGATCTGCTCGCCAATCTGAATTCCCCCCAGTTGCAGGCGGTTACCCTGCCGCCCGTCCATGCATTGATTCTCGCCGGGGCAGGGAGCGGCAAGACTCGTGTGCTGACGACACGCATTGCGTGGCTGATTTCGACCGGCCAGGTCGGGCCGCATGGGGTTCTGGCGGTGACCTTCACCAACAAGGCGGCCAAGGAAATGACGGCACGCCTGTCTTCGCTGGTGCCAATCAATGTGCGCGGCATGTGGATCGGCACCTTCCATGGCCTGTGTAATCGCTTGCTGCGGGCGCATTTTCGCGAGGCCGGATTGCCCCAGACCTTCCAGATTCTCGATTCGGCTGACCAATTGGCCATGGTCAAGCGCTTGCTGAAGAACCTGAATATCGACGACGAAAAATATCCGCCACGCGAGTTGTGCCATTTCATCAACGCCCATAAGGAACAGGGTGTGCGTGCCGCACAGGCCGAGGCTTACGACAACTACACGCAAAAGCGCGTCGAGATCTATGCTGAGTACGAGAATCAGTGCAATCGCGAGGGGGTGTGTGACTTTGCCGAACTGCTGCTGCGCTGCTACGAATTGCTGCAGCGCAACGAACCTTTGCGGGCGCATTATCAGCAGCGTTTCCGGCAGATTCTGGTCGATGAATTCCAGGATACGAACGTGTTGCAGTACGCCTGGCTGAAATTGTTGGCTGGCGGCGGGGCGCATATCTTTGCGGTCGGCGACGACGACCAGTCGATCTACCGTTTCCGGGGCGCCGAGGTGGGTAACATGCGCGAGTTCGAGCGTGATTACGCCGGTGCCAACGTGATTCGCCTGGAGCAGAACTACCGCTCGCACGGCAACATCCTGGCTGCCGCCAACGCCATCATCAAGAATAACCGCGAGCGTCTGGGCAAGAACCTGTGGACCGATGCCGGTGACGGTGAGCCGATCCGCGCGTTCGAGGCGTATTCGGATCTCGACGAAGCGCGTTTCATTGTCGAGGAAATTCGCGAGCTGGTCCGCGATGGCAATTCGCCGACGCAAATTGCCATTCTTTACCGTTCGAATGCCCAGTCGCGGGTGCTGGAGCACGAGCTGTTCACCAAGGGCGTGCCGTACAAGGTCTATGGCGGCCTGCGCTTCTTCGAGCGCCAGGAAATCAAGCATGCGCTGGCCTATCTGCGCCTGTTGGGCAATCAGGACGACGACACGGCCTTCCTGCGCGTCGTCAATTTCCCGACCCGCGGCATCGGCGCCCGTTCGCTGGAAAACCTGCAGGCGACGGCGCACCAGATCAATTCCAGCCTCTATAACGCTGCGGCATCCCTGACCGGCAAGGCAGGGCAGACGGTGGGCGCCTTTGTCCGCCTGATCGAGACCTTGCGTCAGGAAACGGCCAATCTGCCCTTGCCTGAGATCATCGAACATGTCGTCGAAAAGTCCGGACTGGCCCAGCATTACCGGGTCGAGAAGGAAGGGCAGGAGCGGCTGGAAAACCTTGATGAACTGATCAATGCGGCAGCTACCTTTGTCGATGACGAGGGGGCCATCGGCGAAGGCGGGGCGCTGGCGTCCTTCCTGGCGCATGCCTCGCTGGAAGCGGGTGAGCACCAGGCCGGCGAAGGGCAGGAGGCGGTGCAGCTGATGTCGGTGCATGCGGCCAAGGGCCTGGAGTTCGATGTGGTGTTTATCAGCGGCCTCGAACAGGGCTTGTTCCCGCACGAGAACTCGGTCAACGAGGGCAAGGACGGGCTGGAGGAGGAGCGCCGGCTGATGTATGTCGCCGTGACGCGGGCCCGCCAGCGGCTTTATGTGTCTTGTGCGCAGACCCGCATGCTGCATGGCCAGACGCGCTACTGCGTGCCGTCGAGCTTCCTTGACGAAATCCCGGAAGGCCTGATGCGCAAGCTGAACAAGAAGGCAGAGTCGGCCACGGCCGTGCCTGCCTTCGGCTCGTTCGGAGGCGGTTACGCCGAGCCTGCCGCCGGTGGTTTGCGGGTCGGGCAGACGGTCGAGCATGCCAAATTCGGTATCGGTGTGATCGTGTCTACTGAGGGGCGTGGGAGCGATGCGCGGGTTCAGGTCAATTTCGGTGGTGCCGGCATGAAATGGCTGGCGCTGGAGTACGCGAAACTGACCCCGGTGTGATTCGTTCGGCTGCCCTGTCTTGACGTGCGCAGTGCGCATGGCCAGACTGCTTCGGAATTGATTGTCATTTGGCTGGCCCGATGTCCATTGCCTTGTTTTTGAAGAGCCTGTTGTCCACTTTGCTGCTTCCGCCCGGAAATGGCTTGTTGCTGATGGCCATTGCCGGTCTCGGCCGGCGCCGGCGCTGGGCTTTTTCGCTGGCTTTCCTTGGCGCCTTGTTGCTTCTGCTGCAATCCTTGCCGCTGGTCGGCGCGGGCTTGATGGGAACGCTGGAGCGGCGAGCCGGTCCGGTCTTGCTGGAGGCGGCGGGGGCCCAGGCCATCGTCGTGCTGGGTAGCGGGCTGGAGTTGAATGCCGAGGAATATGGTGGTGATACAGCGACGGATCGGACCTTGCTCAGAACCCGCTACGGTGCCACGCTGGCCCGTCGCTTTGATCTGCCGGTGCTGGTTTCCGGCGGGCGACCGGTCAATGCGACGCGCTCCGAAGCCGAGGTGATGGCCGATATCCTGGAAAATGAATTCAAGGTGCCGGTGCGCTGGCGCGAAATGCAGTCGATGGACACAATCCAGAACGCAGCGCTGTCGGCGGCGATTCTCAAGAAATCCGGCGTCCGGCGCATCGTGCTGGTCACCCAGGCTTTCCACATGCCGAGGGCAGTTCGCCTGTTCCGGGCGGCAGGGCTGGAGGTCATTCCTGCCCCGACCCATTTCAAGGCAGGCGGTGTTGGGCCAATCGGTGTGGCCGATATTCTGCCCAGCGCCTCGGCGCTGCATAACTCCTACTACGCCCTGCATGAGTGGCTGGGGATCGCCTGGCTGGCCCTCACGGTGGAATGAAGTCCGGCAGGGTGATAACCTCGCCCTGTTCCGATAACGACAACGAGGAGATGACCATGCCCCACGCTATTCGCTTTCACCAGACCGGCGGACCGGAAGTGCTGAACTGGGAGGATGTCGATCTTCCCGCGCCGGCGCCCGGCGAGGCGACGGTTCGTCACCATGCGGTCGGACTCAATTACATCGATACCTATCATCGGACCGGTTTGTACCCCTTGCCCCTGCCGTCGGGCATCGGCATGGAAGGGGCTGGCGTGGTCGAAGCGGTCGGCGAAGGCGTCAACGAGGTCAAGGTTGGTGACCGTGTCGCTTATGCCGGTGGCCCGCTCGGGGCCTATGCTGAAGTGCGCAATATTCCGGCGCATCGCCTGCTCAAATTGCCCGATTCAATCAGTTTCGCGACCGGGGCGGCCATGATGCTGCAGGGGCTGACCGCGGCTTATCTGCTGCGCAAGACCTATCGGGTGCAGCCGGGCGATGCTGTCCTGATCCATGCGGCTGCTGGCGGTGTCGGGTTGATCGCCTGTCAGTGGGCAAAAGCGCTGGGGGCGACGGTGATCGGTACGGTCGGCTCGTCAGCCAAGGCGGAACTCGCCAGGGCGCATGGGTGCGACCATGTGATCAATTACAGCAGCGAAAACTTCACCCAGCGGGTGCGCGAGATCACCGCGGGCGAAGGGGTGGCCGTCGTTTATGACGGCGTAGGCAAGGATACTTTCATCGGTTCGCTCGACAGCCTGCGGCCGCTCGGCATGATGGTGAGCTACGGCAATGCCTCCGGACCAGTGCCGCCACTCGATCTGCTGCTCCTTTCCCAGAAGGGCTCGCTGTTCATTACCCGGCCCACCATCGCCACCTATACGGCCAAGCGGGCCGACCTGGAGGCGCTCGGGGCGGAACTGTTCGATGCCGTTGTCTCCGGCAAGGTCCGTATCGAGGTCAACCAGACTTACGCGCTGAAGGATGCCGCTCAGGCGCACCGTGATCTTGAAGCGCGCAAGACGACGGGTTCCACCATCCTGCTGCCATGATGGCCAAGATCAAGGCGGGGCTACTTTCTCTTCGGGATTTGTTCGCCACGGCGTGGTGGATCATCCTTCTGGCGGCCATCGGTTTTGCGATCGCCTACCAGTTTGTCGAGCCGGCGCCGCCGAAAAAAATCGTCATCACGACCGGCGGCGAGAGCGGTGCTTATTACCAGTTTGCCCAGCGTTACGCGACGATTCTGGCCAAGGATGGCGTCACGCTTGAGGTCAAGGCTTCGGCCGGTTCGCTGGAGAACATCGAGCGACTGAAGAACGGCGAGGCGCAGATTGCTTTTGTCCAGGGGGGCGTCGTGCCGCCCAAGGAAGACCCGGATGCCGAGGACGATTCCGGCTTGCTGTCGCTGGGTAGCCTGTTTTATGAGCCGGTCTGGGTGTTCTATCGCAGTGACAAGGAACTGACGCGGCTGACCGAGTTACGCGGCAAACGGATTGCCATTGGCCAGGAAGGTTCCGGGGTGCGCCAGCTGGCGCAGCAACTGTTGAAGGCCAACGACATACCGGCTGGCGATCATCTGGTGCCACTGTCCGGCCTGAACGCGGCCGAAGAGTTGCAGCAGGGACGGATCGACGCGGCTTTCATCATCGCTGCCGAGAATGCCCCGGTGGTTCAGGTCTTGTTACGCTCGCCGGGGATCAAGCTGATGAGCTTTTCCCAGGCCGGGGCCTATCAGCGCCGTTTCCCCTTCCTGACCAAGCTGACTTTTCCGCACGGCGTGGCCGATCTGGTGCGCGATTTCCCGCCGGATGACATCAAGGTGCTGGCCCCGACGGCCAACCTGATCATCCGCGATGACCTGCATCCGGCGTTGCAGACCTTGTTGCTGCATGCGGCCAGCGATGTGCATGGCAAGTCCGGCTTCTTCCAGGATGCCGGCGAGTTTCCGTCCTACAAGGACCAGATGCTGCCGCTGTCACCTGATGCAGCGCGCTATTTCAAGTCCGGACCGCCCTTCTTGCAACGTTACCTGCCGTTCTGGCTGGCCGTACTGGTCGACCGGCTGATCGTCATGCTGGTGCCGATTTTTGCGTTGTTGATACCGCTGCTCAAGGTAGCGCCGGCCATCTACACCTGGCGGATTCGGCGCAAGGTCTTCCTCTGCTACGGCGAGTTGAAGTTCCTGGAGGAGGATTTGACGCATCATTTCGACCCGGCGAAACTGACACACTACCGCGATCGGCTGGATGCGCTCGATATCGAGGCCAGTCAGCTGCATGTGCCGCTCGGCTTCACCGATCTGGTCTATACCCTGCGCGAACACGTCAATCTGGTGCGCAGCATCCTCGATAAACGGGAAAAACAAGCATGAAGGCTTTTCTTGTCGCCAATCCCAAAGGCGGCTCCGGTAAAAGTACGCTAGCGACCAATCTGGCCGGCTATTTTGCCAACAAGGGCGAGGACGTCATGCTCGGCGACATTGATCGCCAGCAATCGTCGCGCGAATGGCTGGCCATTCGCCCGTTCGCTCTGCCGACCATCGATACCTGGGAAGTCGGCGACGACAAGATTTCCCGGCCGCCCAAGGGGACTTCGCATGTCGTGCTCGATACCCCGGCCGGTCTGCATGGCAAGATGCTGGAGCGTGTGCTCAAGTTGTCGACACGGGTCATCGTGCCGGTGCAGCCGTCGATGTTCGACATGCTGGCGACGCGTCATTTCCTGACCGAACTGCTTTCCGAAAAGGCGGTGCGCAAGGGCAAGGCCGATGTGGCGGTGATCGGCATGCGGGTCGATGCCCGGACCCGGGCTGCTGGTGAGCTTGAGCGGTTTTTCTCGACCTTCGATTTGCCGGTGCTGGCTTATCTGCGCGATACGCAGGTCTATGTGCAGGCTACCGCGGCCGGCATGACCATTTTTGACCTGCCGCCATCACGGGCCGAGCGGGACATCGAGCAATGGCAGGCCATTGTCGATTGGGTCGAGGCCGACTGATAGGCTGCTCGAAACGTCGGTTCAGTCAGCTCCGCTGTTGGCGGCAAGCCAGGATGAAAGCTTGGTGTACAGCAGCCCAGGTTCAACGGGTTTGGTGATGAAGTCAGACATCCCCGATTCGATGCAGCGCTCCCGGTCTTCGTTGAATACATTGGCGGTCGTTGCCAAGATGGGGGTTTCGGCATAGCCGGATAGCTGGCGGATCGCCCGTGTGGCCTCCAGACCATCCATCTTCGGCATTTGCATGTCCATCAGGATCAGGTCGTAGCGTCGGGTGCTGGCCAGTTCGAAGGCGCGCTCGCCGTTCTCGGCAACGTCGACACGCAGGCCAGGGATGTCCGAGAGCAGGTCGAGCATGACTTCGCGGTTGACCGGTTCATCTTCCGCCAGCAGCAATTGTTTGTTCCCGAGGGTGAGCGGTTGCGGGGCGCGAACGGGTCTTTCGGCCGTGGCTTGACGCCGTGGCTTGGACGGGGCCTTGTCGAGCCGTGCGGTCAGCGTGAAGCAGCTGCCAATGCCTGGCGTGCTGCTGACTTCGATCTTGCCGTGCATCAGGTGAATCAGTTGCTTGACGATGCTCAGGCCGAGTCCGGTGCCGCCGTGTTGGCGCGTGGTTGAACCATCCACCTGCTCGAACGGGGCAAATATTCGATCCTTTGCCTCGTCGGGAATGCCGGTTCCGGTATCTTCGATCGAGATACGGATGGTCAGGTTTTCTGATGTTTCATCGGTAACGCTTGCGCTGAGCGAAATGCTGCCCTGGGCAGTGAATTTCAGGGCGTTGTCGAGCAGGTTGAGCAGGATCTGGCGCAGGCGAAGCGGGTCGCCAATAAGTTCGGTCGTGACAAGTTGCGGGCTGATTTGTTGATTGAACTGCAAACCCTTGGCTGCGATCTTTTCACCAACCAGGCTGATCGCATTGGCGACGATATCGCTGATGCGCAGCGGGATTTTTTCCAGTGTCAGACGCTCGGCCTCGATCTTTGACAAGTCGAGGATATCGTTGAGGAGATGCAGCAGATGATCGGCCGCATTGCTGACCTTGGCCAGTTTTTCGCGTTGACTGGCGTTTTCATTGCCGCGGGTCAGCAGGTGCGTCATGCCGATGATTGCATTCATTGGAGTCCGCAGTTCATGGCTCATGTTAGCCAGGAAGGTGCTTTTGGCGCGGTTTGCCGCCTCTGCGGCTTCCTTGGCGAGGAGCAGGTCGGCGGTGCGGGCGTTAACCTGTTCCTCAAGGTTTTCGCGATGGCGTTTGAGTTCGGCTTCGGCCTGCTTGCGCTCGGTAATGTCGATGACGACCCCGATCAGTGCCGGTTGGTCCTCGTAGTCTACTGTCGTGCCGAAGACTTCGACGTCGACCGGAGAACCGTCCTTGCGCTGGCCGACGAAGCTGTAATGCAAGGTTTCCATCTCCCCGTTAAGGCGTCGCTGAACATTGTTGGCCACCATTTGCCGGTCTTGTGGCGAGACGAGCTCCTCAAACAGTGGCTGGTCGATGATTTCATCCGGCGAGCCGTAGCCGAAAATCCGGGCAAAGTACGGGTTGACGTAGCGGAAACATCTGCCCTGAATGATGTAGACCCCGGCCAGCGATTGTTCGATCAGTCCCCGGAACTTGCGTTCGGCTGAGCGCAAAGCCTTTTCCGTTTCAACGCGTTCGGTAATGTCGCGCCCGACGGTGAGCAGTGCGTGTCGGGAACCATCCGCGGCGAACAGGGGAACCTTGGCAATGTCGAAGATACGGTCGTGCTGACCCTCGATCGGGATGGTCAATTCGTCGTGCAGTCGTTCTCCGTTCAGCCAGACTTGTTCATCCGACGCTTCCAGCGCGGCCAGCCTGGCGTAGTCGAAGTGGCCTGCAGCCGCCAGCTCGCCGCCGGTCATTCCCTGATAGCCGACGCTTTCCAACGCAAACAGGCGAAGCAGCAAGGTGTTGGCTTCTGTCCACCGGCCGGCGCCATCCTTCAGGCAGACGATGTCGGGCATCGTGTTGATCAGGGTGCGCAGACGTGTTTCGTTTTCTTCGAGTCGGTCGGCGTAGGCGGTGATGCTTTGCTGAAAGCGGTTTTTCCGGAGTAGCCAGAAAAAGCTCATCAGGCCGATCAGTGTGCCGATCAGGGCAATGCTGATCGGCAGTTGCGAGGCAGTGATGCTGTCGAATTCAGGCCGGCTGCGGAAGAGGGCGATCCATTGATGGCCGCCGAATTCGATGGGGAGTTCTACTTGCTGCCGACCTTGCGACGCACTGCTCTGATCAATATGGGAGTCGAAGAGAAGGCGTTCCGGCCTGATCTCGCCGTCGTACAGCTCGATCTCGACGTCCTTGTTGTCGCGGCTGACCGCACTGCGCATCAGATCCTCGGCGCGGAATGGGCTGAAGGTGAAGCCAAGGAGGGCTGTACGGCGCTCCTTGATCGTTTCGTGCGGCATCGACGGGCGATACACGGGAACGTAAATGAGAAAGCCTGGCTGAACGTCTTGCTGGTTTTCCTGAATCAGGGTGACCTTGCCGGAGAGGGCGGGTTCGCCATAATCCCTGGCATATTCCATGGCGTCCCGGCGAACCGGTTCGGCAAACATGTCATAGCCGAATGCTTTCAGGTTGCGACCAGCGAATGGCTCCAGATAAATGATGCTGCTGTAGCGCTCCCGCGTACCGGCCGGCGTGATGGCGTAATCCGGGAAGCCTTCGGCACGCATGGCGCGTTCATGAGCAGCCTTGTCACGCTGGGAGACCATCAGCGAAAAACCGATCCCCTGAATGCCGGGAAGGGTTTTCGCGAGATGAAGGTGGGCAATGTAATCCCGCCATTCGCGGCGGTCTACTGTCTCGCTGGCATCGAACAGCGCAGCTGCGCCGCGCAGAACCTGGGCGTGTGCCTCCAGCCGGAAAAGGATGTTGCTCCGCTGCTGCTCGGCACGGTAAAGGAAGCGCTGGTAAATCTGTTCTTCGGTGGTTTCGCGGACCAGCGCGCAAATTGCGGTGGTGACAGCCAGGATCAGCCCAAGTGCCAGCCACGCGGCGCCTTCGCTAAATACAGAGCGCGCCGGGGAGGGGCGTTTTTCGCAGATCGGAGCGTGGGTTGGCGAAATTTTCACTATTACCCAATTTGGTGTTTACGGAATCACCATAACACTTTATTGCTGCGGCGTGGATAGCGGGAAAGTCCAGATTTATTGCCCGTGTTTATAGCCCCTGGGTCAGTCGGTCGATATTTGCTTTTTCCGCCAGGCTATCGAGAAACCAGTTCAGCGCCTTGCCGCTTTGCCGAGTGCGCCAGGCCAAGCGCAGCGGCATCGGATGGCGTGGGTCGGCCAGCGCTTTCTCGACAAGGCGTCCGGCCGCGATTTCCGGATCGGCCAGCCAGCGCGGCAGGTGACCAATACCGAGGCCGGCCACCTGGGCGGCTGCCTTGGCACGGATGTCGGGAACGCGCAGGATGTCCTGGCCTTCGATCAGGCCGATCGTGCGTGCGGCCAGTTCCTGCGAGGTGTCGGCGATGGCGATGGTGCGATGGCGCAGCAGTTCGCTGTTGGGAATCGGCTCCGGCCAGGCGGCCAGCGGATGGCTCGGCGCAATCGCGAAGACGAACTGGCTGTGCCGGCACAGCAAGCGGGTGGCGATGCCGCTGCGGGCCGGCATGTCGCCGCTGGCGCCGATCACCAGGTCGGCCCGGTCGGTGGCCAGGGCATCCCAGGTGCCGCCCAGCACTTCGTAGCTGAGGCGAAGCTGGGTGCTGTGACCGGCGGCATAAAAGCGCTCCAGCATGGGATAGATGCGCTCGACCGGAATGATGGTGTCGATGGCAATGCGCAATTCGGCCTCCCAGCCCTGGGCGATGCGCTGGACGCGGCGCTCCAGCTCGCTGGCGCTGCGCAGCAGGTGGCGGCCATCTTCGAGTAGCGTGTGTCCGGCCTCGTTCAGCGTGGCACGCCGCCCTTCGCGGTGAAACAGCGTGGCGCCAAGCTCGCCTTCCAGTTTGGCGATGGCGTGCGACAAGGCCGAGGGGACGCGATGCAGCGCCGTGGCGGCGGCGGTGAAACTGCCGTGACGGTCGATGGCGTCGAGGATGATCAGCAGGTCGAATGAAATCTTCATGTGAAAATAATTAAACGGTAGCTTCGCAATAATTCGCTATTAATGCCTGAACTCTAGGCCTAATATCGAAACTAAGCCATACAATCAATTCACAAAGGATTATCAATGATCCAGGTCCGCCCTTCTGCCGAGCGAGGTTATGCCGATCATGGCTGGCTGCGTGCCAGGCACAGTTTCTCGTTTGCCGATTATTACGATCCGGCCGAAATGGGCTGGGGCGTGCTGCGCGTCATCAACGAAGACCGTGTGGCGCCCGGCAAGGGTTTCGGCACGCACGGCCACCGCGACATGGAAATTGTCACCTACATCCTGTCCGGGGCACTGGAGCACAAGGACAGTCTTGGCCACGGCGGCGTCATTCGGCGTGGCGAGGTGCAGCGCATGAGTGCCGGTACGGGCATCCGGCACAGCGAGTTCAACCCGCTGCCGGATCAGGAAACCCATTTGCTGCAAATCTGGATCGAGCCATCGCAACATGGCACACCGGCCAGTTACGAGCAGCAGGCGCTGCCGATTGAGGAATTGCGCGGTCGCTGGCGGCTGGTGGCCTCGCCTGACGGGGCGGAGGGCAGCACGACGATCGGTCAGGATGCCCGCTTGTGGGCGAGCGTTCTGGTTCCCGGCGAAGCGGCCGAGTACCGCCTGACGGCCGGTCGGCTGGCCTATGTGCAGGTGGTCAGTGGCCAATTGTCGGTCAACGGGCAACGCCTCGTCGCTGGTGACGGCGCCAAGATTGCCGATGAAACCCAACTTGAATTTCTGGCCGGTGAAGAAGCGGAAATCCTGCTCTTCGACCTGCCGCCTGTTGCATAAACCAACCCCAACAAACTTTTAAAGGAAAACAGCCATGAGCAAGACGATCGTCGTTTATCACTCCGGTTACGGTCACACCAAGCGCGTTGCCGAAGTCGTCGCCGAAGGTGCTGCGGCCGAACTGCTGGCCATCGATGCCGAAGGCAACCTGCCCGAAGGCGGCTGGGACAAGCTGGCCGCCGCCGATGCCATCATTTTCGGCACGCCAACCTACATGGGTGGCCCGAGCTGGCAGTTCAAGAAATTCGCCGATGCATCGTCCAAGCCCTGGTATGCCCGCGCCTGGCAGGACAAGGTGTTCGGCGGCTTCACCAACAGCGCCAGCCCGGTCGGTGACAAGGGCGCGACGGTGATCCAGTTGCAGACGCTGGCTTCGCAGCATGGCGGCATCTGGGTCAGCCTCGGTCTCCTGCCGTCCAACACCAAGGCTGCCACGCATGCCGACGTGAACCATCTGGGTGGTTCGGTCGGCCTGCTTGTCCGTTCGCCGTCCGATGCCAGCGTCGATGAAATCCCGCAGGGTGATCTCGATACGGCTCGTCAGTACGGCCAGCGCATTGCTGCGGTGGCTGCCCGCCTGCGCGGCTAAACCCGCTTTGCCTTGGGGGTGAGCGCCTCCCAAGGCAGTGCTATAGTGATCTATTACCTTCGTTTCGGAGTGATCGCATGGCACTGACTACCTCACTGGCCGATTTGTCTGTCCTGCTGGTTGAGCCTTCATCCATGCAGGCTCATCTGGTCAAGCGAATGCTGGAACATCAGGGCGTCAAGAAGGTGACCGTTGTTGAAACGGCCAGTGCTGCCCTGGCTTCGCTCAAGCAGGAACACAAATATGTGATCGTGATCAGCAGCCTCTATCTGCCCGATCTGGCTGGCACCGAGCTGGTGACGGCGATGCGTGCCAACGCCGACATGGAAACCATTCCCTTCATTCTCGTTTCCAGTGAAACGCGGCCACAGGTGCTGGAGCCGGTGCGTCAATCGGGGGCGTGCAGTATCGTCAGCAAGCCGTTTACCGAGCAGCAGTTGTCGAGGGCGCTCTTTGCTGCGGCGGATTACCTGAATCCGCCGGAAGACATCGATGTGACCGAAATCGAGAATTTGCGCGTCCTGCTGGTCGACGACAGTCTGGCGTCCCGGCGTCATCTGCGCCGTCTGCTCGAAGAACTGGGCATCGAGCGCATCACCGAGGCGGTCAATGGCAAGGAGGCAGTCTCCCTGCTTGAGCAAAGTATGGTCGATCTGGTGATTACCGACTACAACATGCCGGAAATGGATGGTCGCGAACTGACCGAATACATCCGTACGCAAAGCTGGCAGGCCGAGGTGCCGGTACTGATGGTGACCAGCGAACAGAACATGGGCCGTCTGGCCGCCGTCGAGCGGGCCGGTGTTTCAGCCATCTGCGACAAGCCCTTCGAGGCCGGCAACATTCGCCGCCTGATCAGCGATTCCTTGACGCGATAAAACGGATCGCCCACTGGCGGACAACAATCGCCAGGGCGAGCAGCACCAGCAGCGGGTCGAACAGCGCATCCCACAAATTGACGAAAATACCGCTGGCGTAGGCCAGCAGGTCAAGGGCGAGTATTCTCAGCCAGCCGGGCTGGCGCCGCCACCATAGGGCGAGACCGAGTGCCAGCAGGGCGGCGAGCAGCGGTGCCGGCTGGTAGCCCAAGGCATAGGGGTCGAATGGCCCCCTGCCGAGTGCCAGCGGGTAGAAAAACAGGGCGAAGGTGAGCAGGCCAGCGGCGACTGGCTGTGTGAACGGCGACGGTGTACGCCTGGCAAGCTGAAGGATGGCGAGTTGCAGCAACGTCGCCGATGGTGTGCCGAACAGGCCATGCATCGCCGGGGCGATGCCGACGAGCAGCGCCGTAGCGGTCGCGGTCAGCACGACGCGTTGGTGCAGTGGGCCAAGCGGCAAAAGCGCGGCCATGGCGCCAAAAATCAACCCGTGGGCAAGCAGGCCGTAGGCGGCGGTCAGGTTCATGGTGCGCCTCCCGCCAGCCATGCTTCGGTAAATGTGACATATCTGATCTGCTGCTGGCGCCAGGTGTAGGTCAGATGAATGCGGCCATCGCGCCCCAGCAGCAAGGCCGGATCAGCGAATTCGGCCCCGCCATCGCTGGCCGCTTCGACGATGCGTTTCACCGCCCAGGTTTGCCCATCGTCGGCCGAGAGCCACAGCTGCAGCGCTTCCTTGCCCTGTTGCGGGTTGCCGGCCAGCAGCAGGCGGCCGCTGGCCAGGCGGAGCAGCGCAACAGGTGCATCCGGGCCGGGCAGGGCAAGTTCGCTGGCAGCTCCCCATGTCTGGCCGCCGTTGGTCGTGCTGAGCGTGGCTCGGCTGGCGCCGGCGCGGTTGTCGCGGAGCACCGCCAGCCCCCTGTGGTCGTCGAGGGCGACGACGGCCGGTTGCAGCGTTGGTGCCGCGTGGGCCAGCCGTATCTTGCCCACTATCCGGCCAGTCGCCGACAGGCGCAGCCACTCGCTGCCTTGCTTCGGAAATCGCTGGTCGAGCGGCAGGCCAAGGCCGCCGTCAGCAAGCATCAGAGGCGGTCCGCCCAGTCCGTTGCCCAGTGTACCGAGCGGCGAGGTTTGCAGTCGTTCCGCTTTGCTCCACGTTTTGCCGCCATCGGTGGACAGGCTATGGACAATGGCCGCCCCAGCCCCGTTGCCGAGCGGCAGGCTTTCGTACCAGAGGTGAAGCCAGCTGCCTTCGGCTAGCAAAAGCGGGCGTCCCAGGCTGCTCATGTGGGCAAAAGTGCCGGCTGCCGTACTTTCGAGGGTGGCGGCTGGCAAGGGTTGGCTCCAGCCGCTGCGACCGAGGATCGACAACCAGATCGTCGCCGCTGAGTTGTCGTTACCCGGTCCGGCCAGCCAGGCCGCGGCTACCTTGCCGTCGGCCAGCAGGGTCAGGCTTGCCGGTCCGGCCGTGGCACCGGCTGAAGGCAGGTTGCCTCGCGTCATGTCGGCCGGCAGCGGGCTGGCGACGACGGGGGGCGGCACAAAGGCCGGTGCTTCGGTGGCTGGCAGGCGCAGGAAGGCGGCTGCCAGTGCAGCAAGAAACAGCCCGGCGCTGCCATGGTGGATCACTGCTGGCGACAAGGGCTGCATGGTTTGGGGATGGCTACGATCAACAGGGGAAAATACGCAAAGTGAGATGTCCAGCCAGGGCTGGCGGCGTGCTGTGGCGTAGTCTATCAGCCGGCCGTGACGCCGGCTTTCAAGGTGGTATTGCGGCTAGCCGCGAATGTGAAGCCGGCCAAATGCTGATGACGCAACAGGCCGGGTTCAGCGAAGACGTCTAGCGCCCGGTATAAACCGGCTTGCGCTTCTGCATGAAGGCGTCGATGCCTTCGCCGGCGTCATCGCTCATCATGTTGCAGGCCATCACTTCGCTGGCATAGTCGTAGGCTTCGCTCAGGCCCATTTCCAGCTGCTGGTAGAACATGCCCTTGCCCATGCGCACGGCGACCGCGCTCTTGGCCAGGATGCTGCCAGCCAGACGTTCGATTTCCGCATCCAGTGCATCGGCCGGGACGACGCGATTGACCAGGCCCTTGGCCTTGGCTTCCATGGCGTCGATGAACTCGCCGGTAAGCAGCATTTCCAGCGCTGCCTTGCGGCCGAGGTTGCGGGCCAGGCCGACGGCCGGGGTCGAGCAGAAGAGACCGACATTGATGCCGGAAACGGCGAATTTCGACACATCGGCCGCCACCGCCAGATCGCACATCGACACCAGCTGGCAGCCAGCCGCCGTGGCGATGCCGTGCACGCGGGCGATGATCGGCTGCGGCATTTGGGTGATGGTCAGCATCAGCTTGCCGCACTGCTTGAACAGCGCCTGCATGAACGCCTTGCTGTGGTTGCCGCGCATTTCCTTGAGGTCATGCCCGGCGCAGAAGGCCTTGCCGGCACCGGCGATGACAACAACGCGCACGCTATCGGAGGCAGCGATGGCATCCAGTTCGGCCTGGATAGCGGTCAGCATGTCCTTGGAGAGCGAATTGAACTGGCTAGGACGGTTCAGGGTCAGCGTGGTCAGGCCATCGGCCCGGTCCTGACGCAAAACGAGGGGGTCTTCCTGGGTCATGGCTTGTCTCCGGCTGTTTTATTTGAAACCGCTAATCTAGCCGATGCGTCGACGAAATGTAATCGGCTGCCCATATCTGGTCGCGGTAAAATCGCAAGGATGAATTCCCCGCGCTACGTTCACCTCCGTCTCCATTCCGAATATTCAGTCACCGACGGCATCGTCCGGGTTGGTGATGCCGTCAAGCGCGCCGCCGGCGATAGCATGCCGGCCATGGCGATGACCGACCTGGGCAATCTGTTCGGCTTGGTCAAGTTCTATACCGGAGCGCGGGGCAAGGGGGTCAAGCCGATTGCCGGGGCGGATGTCTGGATCACCAATCCGGATGCGCCGGAGGATGCCTATCGCCTGTTGCTGCTGGTACGTAACCGGGTCGGTTACCAGCAGTTGTGCGAACTGCTGACCAAGGCCTATCTGGTCGAAGGCCGACGTGACCGGGCCGAAATTCGTCGTGAGTGGTTTGCCGAGCTCGGCAGCGATGGCCTGATTGCCTTGTCTGGCGCGCATCTCGGCGATATCGGCGAGGCCCTGCTGAACGGTAATTTCGATCTGGCCGGCGAACGGGCCAAGGCCTGGGAGGCGATTTTCCCCGGTGCCTTCTACCTTGAAGTGCAGCGCTATGGCCAGCCGCAGCAGGAGGCCATTGTCCAGCAAACGGCTGATCTGGCCGGTGAGCTTGGCTTGCCGCTGGTCGCGACGCACCCGATCCAGTTCATGAACCGCGACGACTTCCGGGCGCACGAGGCACGGGTCTGTATTGCCGAAGGTTATGTGCTGGGCGATACGCGCCGCCCGAAACTCTACACCGAGGAACAGTACTTCAAGACCCAGGCCGAGATGGTCGAGCTGTTTGCCGACCTGCCGGAAGCGCTGGAAAATACCCTCGAGATCGCCAAGCGCTGCAATCTGACGATGACCCTGGGCAAGAACTTCCTGCCCGACTTCCCGATTCCGCCGGGCATGACCGACGGCGAATATCTGGTCCAGGAGGCGAAGAAGGGGCTGGAAGTCCGCCTCGCCGAGCTGTATCCGGACCCGGAGGTGCGTCAGCAGCGCCGGCCGGAATACGACGAGCGCCTGGTTTTCGAGTGCAAGACCATTTTGCAGATGGGCTTCCCGGGTTACTTCCTGATCGTGGCCGACTTCATCAACTGGGGCAAGAAAAACGGCGTCCCGGTCGGGCCGGGCCGGGGGTCCGGTGCCGGTTCGCTGGTGGCCTACTCGCTGCGCATCACCGACATCGACCCGTTGGAGTACGCGCTGCTCTTCGAGCGTTTCCTGAATCCGGAACGAGTATCGATGCCCGACTTCGATATCGACTTCTGTCAGGACAACCGCTGGCGGGTGATCGAATACGTTCGCGAGCACTACGGTGCCGATGCGGTCAGCCAGATCGCCACCTTCGGCACGATGTCCTCGAAGGCGGTGATCCGCGACGTTGGCCGGGTGTTCGGCCTGCCCTACTCGATGTGCGATCGTATTTCCAAGCTGATCCCGATCGTCCAGAACAAGCCGGTGTCGCTGGCCGAGGCGCTGGAGCAGGAGCCGCAGCTCAAGCAGATGATGGAAGGCGACGGGGATGGCGAGACCATCCGCGAACTGTTCGACCTGGCCGGTCGCCTCGAAGACTTGACCCGCAACGTCGGCATGCACGCCGGCGGCGTGCTGATCGCGCCGGGCAAGATCACCGATTTCTGCCCGATCTACCAGGCGACCGGTGCCGATGCCTCGCCGGTTTCGCAGTTCGACAAGGATGACGTCGAGAAGGCCGGTCTGGTCAAGTTCGACTTCCTTGGCCTGCGCAACTTGACGATTATCGAGCTGGCCGTCGAGTACATCCGCCGGATGACCGGCGAGAAGCTCGATCTGATGTCGCTTGGTTTCAAGGACCCCGCGGCCTACCAGATCCTGAAAGATGCCAACACGACGGCGATCTTCCAGGTTGAATCGGAGGGCATGAAGAAGCTGCTCAAGAAGCTGGCGCCCGACCGTTTCGAAGACATCATCGCTGTGCTCGCGCTCTATCGTCCCGGCCCGCTCGGTTCCGGGATGGTGGACGACTTCATCCTGCGCAAGAAGGGTCAGCAGAAGATCGACTATTTCCACCCCGACCTGACTGCCTGCCTGTCGCCGACTTACGGCGTCATCGTGTACCAGGAACAGGTGATGCAGATCTCGCAGATTATCGGTGGCTACACGCTGGGTGGCGCCGACATGCTGCGCCGGGCGATGGGCAAGAAAAAGCCCGAGGAAATGGCCAAGCACCGGGAGACCATCGCCCAGGGCGCCAAGGAAAAAGGCTACGACCCGGCGCTGGCCGAGCAGCTGTTCGACCTGATGACCAAGTTCGCGGAGTACGGCTTCAACAAGTCGCACACCGCCGCCTACGCCGTCGTGACCTATCACACCGCCTGGCTCAAGGCGCACCACTGCGCGGCCTTCATGGCGGCGACCATGTCTTCCGATCTGGATAACACCGATTCGGTGAAGATCTTTTACGAAGACACCATCGCCAACAAGATCAAGGTGCTCGGGCCGGATGTCAATGTCTCGAACTACCGTTTCGAGCCGGTCGATCGCGGCACCATTCGCTACGGCCTGGGGGCGGTCAAGGGCACCGGCGAGCAGGCGGTCAATGTCATTCTCAAGGCACGGGCCGAGGGCGGTCCGTTCAAGGACCTCTTCGACTTCTGCATGCGTTGCGACAAGCGCATGGTCAATCGCCGGACCACCGAGGCGCTGATCAAGGCCGGGGCTTTCGATACCATCGCACCTGAAATCGCGCCGGGGAAGGGGGCGGATCGCTGCAAGCTGCTGGCCACCGTCGGCGTGGCCATGGATTTCGCCGAGCAGGCCGAGCGCAATGCGATGCAGACCAGCCTGTTCGATATGGCTGACGTGGCCGATGAGCATGCGCCGGAGTACGTCAACGTCCGGCCATGGGACGAAAAGACCAAGCTGATGGAAGAGAAGACAGCACTCGGTTTCTTCTTCTCCGGGCATCCCTACAACACTTGCAAGAAAGAGCTGTCGCGTTTCATTCGCCGGCCACTCAACCGTCTCGAACCGGCCAAGGAAATGACGACCATTGCCGGTCTGGTCGTTGGCGTCCGCACCCAGATGACCCGGCGCGGCAAGATGCTGTTCGTGCAGTTGGACGACGGGACCGGGATGGTCGAGGTCTCGGTCTTCAATGAACTGTTCGAGGCCGAACGCGCCAAGATCGTCACCGATGAAGTGCTGGTGATCGAAGGCAAGGTCAGTTATGACGACTTCTCCGGTGGCAACCGCGTCGTCGCCGACAAGCTGATGACGCTGGGCGAGGCCAGGGCGCGTTTTGCCCGGCATCTGCTGCTCAAGATGAACGGCAACGCTGATGCCCAACGGCTGAAGTCGTTGCTGACGCCTTTCGCGCCAGGCTCGGCGCCAGTGCGTATCCGTTATCGCAACGAGCTTGCCGAATGCGAACTGGTGCTCGGCGTGGCCTCGCGCGTCCGGCTCGACGATGCCTTGCTCGAGGCGCTGAATGGCTGGCTGCAGCCGGAAAACGTCGAGATCGTATACCAATGATCAGGCGGCTCGACCAATCGATGATGGTGGCGCTAGTCGAGTCGGCCCGGCAAGCGCCACGCCGCCGCGTGCACCGCAATTTCCATCCCGACGATGTCTATCCGGCGCATCGCCTGATGATCGCCATCGAGCCGGACTCCTATGTGCCGCCACACCGGCATCTCAGCCCGAGCAAGGACGAAACGCTACTGGTCCTGCGCGGCAGTCTGGGAGTCGTGTTTTTCGATGCGGATGGGGTGGCGGAAGACCAGGTGGAACTGCGTGCCGGCGGTGAGGTGCTGGGCGTCGATATTCCGCATGGGGTTTTCCACACCGTATTCGCGCTTGAGCCGGGAACTGTCATCTTCGAAGCCAAGGCGGGGCCCTATGTGCCAATCGCGGCCGATGAACGGGCTGCCTGGGCGCCGGTCGAGGGCTCGGCCGAGGCGCCTGCTTATCTGGCCGGTTTGCGCCAGATTTTCGGTGGATCAGTGTGACCTGGGCGGGAATGGATCTCCGGGCAATAAAAAGGCGCCTTGCGGCGCCTTTTTATTGCCCGGCAGCTGGCTGCCGGACTCGGATTACTTGACCAGATCGGTTTTGAAGCCGATCCGCACCCCGCCCCAGTGGCGGCCGTTGACCATGACCGGCATCGTCAGGTCGGCGAGGATTTCCCCCGTGTCGCGAACATAGGTCTGGAACAGCGAAGGTTTCTGGTTCTTCGCGCCCTTCATGCCGACAGGGTCATTGAAAATGCGCTTGTGCCGGCATTTCACCAGGTCGATGGCCGGATCGCCACTCGGCGGGTTGGAAAACACCGCGTTATGGGCCGGGGCATAGCCATTGGTATCCATGGAGAGCGAGTAGACCAGGCCAGGCACCTCACGCAGCAGATTATCGTAAAGGCGGGTGAGTTCGCCGTCGCACTGGTTATCGTAAGCAGTGGTGTAGCGTTTCGGGTTCGAACCGGGGATTTCCTTGTAGGCCTGGTCGAAAATGTTCACGCCGCGGTCGGCCAGCTTTTGGAGGATTCCAGCCACGTCATCCCGGAATGCAGTGCACTTGTCGTGCAGGGTGTCAAACATGTTGTTGCCAGTGCGGAAATCGGCCAGCGTGCATTGCAGGTCTTCGGTCGATTCGCGCAAGGTCTTGGCCGAGTCGATGCACTGCCGCATGCGGCCGGAAATCTCGCGTGAATGATCACGAATTTCTTCGACTTCGCTATGGATGGCCTGGTTGCTTTCGCGCAGGTTGTAGATGGCACTGGAAATAGTGGCAAGCTGCTCGGTCGTCTGCTTGAAGTCGCCGACCATGGTCGTCAGGTCGGCGGCCGAGGTTTCGATGTAGCCGTTGGCCCTGGTCACCTCGCCGACAATGGTTTGCGTCTTGGCCGAGGTGTCGGAAACCAGATTGATCATCGACTGGGTGTTCTGGCCGATCACCTGGGTGGCGGTCTTGACCTTTTCGGCCAGCTTGCGCACTTCGTCGGCGACGACGGCGAAACCACGTCCGGCCTCACCAGCGCGAGCGGCTTCGATGGCGGCATTCAGTGCCAGCAGGTTGGTCTGATCGGAAATGTCGTTGATCAGCGAGACGATCTCGTTGATTTTCATCGAGCTGGTGTGCAGTTCGCTCACCGTCGACGAGAAATGTTCGATGTGGGCATTGGTCGAACGCATCGTCGAGGCGACGGTCTCCATCTGCTCAAGCGAACGTTGGGCGAGGTCGAGGTTGTTCTGGGTCGACGACTGGATGGCGTCAGAGTTCATGGCGACTTCACCAACCGCCTGATTGACGCGGTTGCTTGAGTCGAAAACCGTGGCGGCCAAGGCTTCCTGCCGGCGTACCGCATCGTCCGTCTGCTGGACCAGTTGGTTCATCCGGGCCGCATCGGCAGCGATGCTGACGCTTCGTTCGCGGGAATGCGAAATCAGGCTGCGAACACGCCCAAAGAAACGGTTGATATTTCCGGAAATCCTTCCCGCCGCATCATTTCCGGTTGTGCCGACCGAATGTGACAAATCTGCGGAACCCTCGGCGATTGCCGCAATATCGCGGTCAATTTTTTCGAGCGCTGCGTTGTTACCGAATAATCCCATGGATCGTCTCCTGATCTGTTTTTATGGCCTGCCGGGATAGGGCAAAAGGTGGCCAGATCATACGCCTGCGCTCAGATGCTTGTCACTAAGGACGAGGCTTGTCGGTACGTGGTTGCCGGCTTCTTGTCTCGTGGCGCATTACTGCCACCGGACAGTCCGGCGAAATTCCAAAAATAAAAAAGCAAATGTGTGGCGATTGGCCGTGCCTGATCGACAGGGGGCACCAGGGATTGCCTCTTTTGGCGAGTCAATCGGGCAAGTGTTGCCAAATCAAGTTTTTCGTCAGTTAAGTGTGTGCGACGGTGCTTGACGCACAGGCATGCGTGCAGAGCGCCTGTTTCTGGCGGCTACAGAAAACCAGGCTTCTGGAAACGCTTTTTTCAGACTGTCAGGAGGCGCGCTGGCGGGCCGCAATGCGACCGAGCAGGAAACCCTTGATTTCGTGGAAGGGGATCGGTTTGCCGAAGATCGTGATGTCGTTCGGCAGGCCACGCTTCTTGATCTCCTCGCTGTCGATGGCGCTGACCACGATGATGTCCATCCGCGCCAGATCGGTGTTGGCACGCAGGCGACGGATCATTTCGAACCCATCCATGCCAGGCATCATCAGGTCGGCGATCAGGATGTCGGGAACGCGCTGGCCGACTTGCAGCAGGCCGTCGAAGCCGTTGGCAACGATGCGCAGCTTGATCGGCAACCCCCAGCTATCGAAGGTCATCTGGTAGAGCATTTGCAGCGTGTGGTCATCTTCGGCCACCAGAATGTCGAGCTGGCCACCACCTTCTTGCGCGCTAGGCGTCAGGTTGCGCCGGCGGGCGAGCAGGGCATCGACCGAGGCGACCGGGATGCGGCGGTGACCGCCAGCAGTCTTCCAGGCCTCAAGGGCTCCGTTTTCCACCATGTTCTGTACAGTGCCGAGTGAAACGCCCAGACGCAGGGCGGCTTGCCGGGTGCTGAGATATTCTGGTTCTGCCATGATCGATTGTCTCTGATGAAATTACAAATTCTCTAAATTTTATCCTGTTATTCAGGAAAATAACAATGGAAAAAAACCCCGGCAGAAATGCGACCGGGGTTTTTCTTCTGGCCAGCCCACAGCGTGGGCTGGAAACGGCCAGTGTTACAGCTTCTTGGCGTTCTTGGCCAGGTAAGCAGCGACACCTTCCGTGGAGGCGACCATGCCCGGCTTGCCCTTGTTCCAGCCGGCCGGACAAACTTCGCCGTTTTCTTCGAAGAACTGCAGGGCATCGACCATGCGCAGCATTTCGTCGATGTTGCGGCCGAGCGGCAGCATGTTGACGACCTGATGCATGACGGTGCCATTTTTATCAATCAGGAAGGAACCGCGCAGGGCGACACCGGCAGCTTCGAGTTCGACGTCGTAGGCGCGGCAGATTTCATGCTTGACGTCGGCAACCAGCGGATAGCCAACCGGGCCAATGCCGCCTTCCTTGACGGCGGTGTTCTTCCAGGCCAGATGGGTGAACTGGGAATCGATGGACACGCCGATCACTTCAACGCCGCGCTGCTTGAATTCTTCCAGGCGGTGATCGAACGCGATCAGTTCGGACGGGCAGACGAAGGTGAAATCGAGCGGGTAGAAAAAGAGAACGACAGGCTTGCCCTTGAAGGAGGACAGCTTCAGTTCCTTGATTTCGTTGTTGCCATAAACGGCGGTGGCGGTGAAATCCGGGGCTTGCTTGCCAACGAGAACGGCCATGGGGAACTCCTTATCGTGATCGGTTTTGAGGTTGGGGGGAAACGTGCAATTTAACCAAGCCGCCATGTCGTGTCAAACCAGCATTCCAGCTCATACGGCTGCATTGGCTTTGGCAAGGCGTGTCTGGAAAGTGCTGTACGCTGGCATAATCCCAGTATGAAAATAAAGATAGCCGAGCTGACTGGCGGAGGGGCCAGGACATGCTGAAGGTGCTGGTTTTCTTGCCGGTGGTGGGGGCTGTCCTGCTGGCGGTGCTACCGGCGCGTCGCGCTTTGCCTTTGTGGCAGGTCGCGATGGCTTTTGCCTTGGCTTCGCTCGGTTATGCCCTCTGGCTGGGCACCCGTTTCGAGCCGGCCGGAGCGGCGGTGCAGATGTTCGAAAGCCGGGCCTGGAATGTCCGCCTCGGTTCCTATTTCGCCTTGGGCGTCGATGGCATTTCGCTGGCCATGGTCTTGTTGACGGCCCTGCTGTCGCTGATTGCGGTGCTGGTATCGAGACGCATGGAGCAGGGGGCGCGGCTCTATTTCATGCTGGTCCTGCTCCTTGAGTCGGCCATGTTCGGCGTATTCACGGCGCGCGACTGGTCGCTGTTCTATGTCTTCTGGGAAGCGACGCTGCTGCCGCTGTTCTTCCTGATCGACCGCCTGGGCGGCCCGAACCGCCAGCGGGCGGCGCTGAATTTCTTTCTGTATACGCTGGGTGGCTCGGTGTTCATGTTGGTCGCTCTGCTCTTTCTCTACGACGCAGCGCCCGGACACAGTTTTGCCATGGCCGATATGGCCGAGGGCGGGCGCGGGCTGCCACTGAATACACAATTGCTGATCTTCGCCGGCCTGTTCATTGGCTTCGGCGTCAAGATGCCGGTCTTTCCGCTGCACGGCTGGTTGCCGCTGGCCCATGTCGAGGCGCCCAGCCCGGTTTCGATCCTGCTCTCCGGTGTATTGCTCAAGATGGGCGCCTACGGCCTGATCCGGGCAGCCGAAACCTTGCCGGCTGCACTGCTGGCGACGCAGGACTGGCTGGCCATCCTGGCTTTCATCAGCCTGCTCTACGGTGGCATCCTCGCCTGGCGGCAGCAGGATTTGAAGGCGATGGTCGCCTATTCGTCGATTTCGCACATGGGGGTGGTCCTGCTCGGCATTGCCACGCTCAACGTCACCGGCCTGACCGGTGCGGTGGTGCAGATGGTAGCGCATGGCCTGACGGCTGCCACGCTGTTCCTGGTCGTCGGCCTGCTTTACCAGCGCACGCACAGCCGTGACCTGGCCGACTATGGTTCAGTGCTCGGCAAGGCGCCGCGTTTTGCCTTCTTCACGGCCTTTGGCCTGCTGGCGGCCATCGGTCTGCCGGGCAGCGCCGGCTTCATTGCTGAACTGCATGTGCTGGTGGCCGGCTACACCCGTTGGGGAGGCTGGGTACTGCTGCTGGGGGTGGCCATGCTGGTGGGCGCTGCCTACAGCTTGCGCGCGATCGGCCGCCTATGTCTGAAAGGCGAGACGATGGATCTGCCGGACATGACGCGCACCGAAACCTTGTGTGGCGGCCTGCTCGCCGCATGCATACTGGTCCTTGGTCTGTGGCCGGCGCCCTTGCTTGAATTGATTGCCGGCAGTGTTGGCCGGGTGGCTGGATTGTTCGGGGGATGATGTGAGCGCCGAGCCCGAATTGCCCATCCGCGAACGACTGGCCCACTGGATTGAGCATCTGACCCATGTGCTGCCGGCTCAGGCGCCGATTCGCGATTTCGTGCATCACAATACCCTGCATGGCTTCCAGCATCTGCCTTTTACCGAGGCGCTGGCCGCTGCCCAGGCGCTGACCGGGGCGACAACGTATTGGCCGGAATCGCGTTTCCGCGAATGTCTGGCCAGCGTGCGGATCAGCCCGGATGACCTGAGCGCGGCGCTGGATGATTTTGGCGTCGGCGATCTCGATCAGCCGGTCGTCCGCAACCTGACCCGGCGCGACATTCTGCTGGCCAGTCTGACGTTCGGTTGCGAAGCGCCCAATGCCAGCCGCCAGGCATGGCTGCTTGATGAAACATCGCTCGCAGATGATCCGCGCTTTGCCTATTTCTACCGCTCGGTCGGGCTGGCACCAAGCAAGGGGGCGTCGGAAAACTGGCAGGTGCAGGCGCTGGCCCGCTGGGACGCGCTTTGTGGCCGCGTCGGCCGGACGTGGACCTGGCGCGCCCTGCTTGAATATCTGAGCGGGGAGGATGTGCTTGAATGGACGCGCAGCATCCTGCAGCGTCACCTGGCAGCCCACCTCGATCTCGGTGTTGCTGCCTGGCGCAACCCGGCGCAGGGACAGGGTTTCTTCGCCGCCTGGCGGGCCAGTGCCGGACTAGATCTGGCCTGGGAAATGGATGAGTTGCCCAATGCGCGCGACGAAATCCTGCACCTGCCGGATAGCCCGCTCGATGTGCTGCTCGAAGAACTGCCCAGGCTGGTGCCCGATCACAGCCAGTGGTATGGCTATCTCGAGCGCCTGAGCCTCGAACTGCCTGGCTGGTCAGGCATGTTCCTGTGGCGTGACCGCAATCCCGGTCGCGGCGATGGCACGCCGGTTGCCATGCTCGATTACCTGACCGTGCGCGTCTTGCTCGAGCGCCTGCTGACCGACGATCTGCTGCGCCGCCTGGCGGGTTCGCCGCTGAGCCTTGCCGAATTGCACGCCTATTACGCCGCCCGACCCGAGGAGTTTCTGGTTCGCGCCGCGCTGCATGAGCCTGGCCTGCCCGAGGACTTGTTGGGGCGGGCGGCACATCTGGTGCAGCTGGCTCGGGAAGGGCATGTTGACGTGGCTGAATGGCGGCATCTGGCTGCGGCTTTGGCCCCCGCGATGGCGGCAGCGCAGGACGATGGGGCCGCCTGGCAAATGGCTGGTCTGAGTCGGCAACTTGGTTTGATGCCGGCCGATCTGGAAACGCTGAGTGGCGATGATCTGACGGCCTTGCAAACCTGTGCCGCCAGCCTGTCATCGTTGCAGCGCGGTCATATCTGGCTGCTGGCTTACGAACGCCATTACCGCGAACTGCTTTTCTCGGCGCTGACCGCCAATCATCCACGCCAGGCCACGCCAGGCGCGCCATCGGCCCAGGTCGTCATGTGCATGGACGACCGGGAGGAGGGCACACGCCGCCACCTCGAAGAAATCGCCCCCGATGTCGTCACCTATGGCGCGGCAGGTTTCTTCGGCGTGCCGATGTTCTGGCAGGGGCTGGATGATGCCGGCAAAACCGCGCTTTGTCCGGTCGTCGTCCAGCCGACGCATCTGCTCCGCGAGCTGCCTGCCGCAGGCGAGGAGCGCTCGCTGGCCGGGCATGCGGCTCGCCGTGAAAAACGGCTGCGCTGGAATGAGCGGCTCTATCAGGCGACCCGTCGCCGTGCCGTGGCCGGTCCCGTGCTGACGGCGCTCGGCGCTGTGCCAGCATTGGCTTCACTGCTGGCGGTGACGCTGGTGCCCGGCTGGTTCGGCGAAACGGCGCGGCGCTGGCGCGAGCAATACGAAGGCCGGGTGTCGACCCGCCTGGGGCTGACCGCCGAGCAGCCGGTGGCCGCCACGCCGGAGCAGCCGCAGCTCGGTTTGACCGATGCCGAGCAGATCGAACGGGTCGAAGCCTTCCTGCGCATGATCGGCTTGACCGCGGGCTTTGCGCCGCTGGTCCTGATGTTTGGTCACGGTTCGGGCAGCCAGAACAACCCGCATCTGTCGGCCTACGATTGCGGGGCCTGCTCCGGCAAACATGGCGGGCCGAATGCCCGGGTTTTTGCGGCGATGGCCAACCGGCCGGCCGTGCGTGCCGGACTCGCAGCACGCGGTCTGTCGATCCCCGACAGCACCTGGTTTGTTGCGGCGGAACACAACACTTGCGACGATGGCATCGAGTGGTATGACCTAGGCAGCACGCCCGAGCGTTTCCAGGCTGCCGTCGATCGCTTGCTTGGCCAGATGGCCGAAGCCTGCCGGGCCCACGCCGCAGAACGCTGTCGCCGTCTGGCTTCGGCGCCTTTCAAGCCCTCGCCATGGAAGGCCCGTCAGCACATGATCGGCCGCGCCAACGATATTTCCCAGGCCCGGCCCGAACTGGGCCACGCGACCAATGCTGCTGCCTTCATCGGCCGCCGGCAGATGAGTCGCGGCCTGTTCCTCGACCGCCGGGTCTTCCTGATTTCCTATGATCCGGTCGGCGATGACGAGGGGCGCATCGTCGAAGGCATCCTGCTTGCCGCCGGCCCGGTCGGCGCCGGCATCGCTCTCGAATACTATTTTTCGACCGTCGACAACGAGCGCTTCGGTTGTGGTTCGAAGATCACCCACAACATCACCGGCCTGTTCGGGGTCATGGAAGGCGCCGATTCCGACCTGCGTACCGGCCTGCCGTGGCAGATGGTCGAAATCCATGAGCCGATGCGCCTGCTGGTTGTCGTCGAGCAAACGCCGGAAGTGCTGACTGCCATTGTCGGCCGCCAGCCTCCCTTGCAGGAACTGATCAATAACGAGTGGATCATCGTGGGCGCCAAACACCCGATCACCGGCGCCATCGATCTCTATTGCCCACGCCGTGGCTGGCTGCCGTGGTCCGGTCAGGCCGTGCTGCCGCAGGTGGCGCGCTCGGCGGACTGGTTTGCCGGCGAGTCCCAGCCATTGGCCCCGGCGATCATTCTTGGAGGCGTTCGATGAGTGCCTTGCTCAACCATTTGCCGAACTGGGTCTGGCTGGTGCCGGCCCTGCCGTTGCTGGTCGTGGTCATCAACGGTGCCCGCGTGCTGCTTGGGCTGGCCAGTGGCGATGCTGCCGAGCCACTGACTGCCCGGCTGTCCTCGCTGGCTGCGTTCGGTGGACTGGTCCTGCTGCTCGCCATCGACGGTCTGGCCTTGCTGCACGGTGCGCCGGGGCACCGCCGCCTCGGCCACTGGTTCGGCACTGGCAACTGGGAGGCAACCTTCTCGTTCATGCTCGACCCGCTGTCGCTGACCATGGGTACGCTGACGGCGCTGATCGGCTGGCTGGTCATCCGCTTCTCGGCCAATTACCTGCACCGTGAGGCCGGCTTCCACCGCTTCTTCATCGCGCTCAGCTTTTTCCTGGCCGGTATCCAGCTCGTGCTGCTGGCCGGCAACGGCTTGCTCGCTTTCGTCGGCTGGGAAATGTGTGGTGTCTCTTCCTTCCTGCTCATTGGCTATGCGTGGCATCGGCCGGTGGCGACCGGTAATGCCCTGTTCGCCTTTATTACCAACCGGGGCGGCGATGCCGGCTTCCTGCTCGGTCTCGGTCTGGCCGCCACCTGGCTGGGCGGCTTCGAATGGACGGCCCTGTCCCAGGCATCGAAGATCAGTGTGGTCAACGACCGTCTGCTGGTCATCGGTTTCGTCATTGCGGCGCTGGCCAAGTCGGCCCAACTACCTTTTTCGGCCTGGATCAGCCGGGCGCTCGAGGGGCCGACGCCCTCGTCGGCAATTTTCTACGGCGCGGTGATGATCCATGCCGGGGTTTATCTGATGCTGCGTCTTGAGCCGCTGCTGGTGCAGGTGCCGGATGTCATGTTCGGGCTGGTCGTCGCTGGCCTGCTGACGGCGATCTATGCCTGGCTGTGCGGGCTGGTGCAGACCGACGTCAAGTCGGCCCTGATCTTCGCAACGCTGTTCCAGGTCTCGCTGATGTTCGTGGCCATCGGCCTGGGCTGGACGACGCTGGCGCTGGTTCATCTCTGCCTGCATGCCGCCTGGCGAATCTGGCAGTTCCTGCTTGCCCCGTCGTGGCTGGCCATTACTCGCGACCGACCACCACCGCCGCCGGCCTGGCTGCGCCATAACCAGTTGCTGTACACGATTGCCCTGCAACGCTTCTGGCTCGACAAGCTGTCGCATACGTTGCTCGTTGAGCCGACCGAATCCTTTTCCCGCGATGTGCGCGCCCTCGAAGAGCATTTCATTGACCATGCCATCGGCCAGCCCGGGCAAGGCAAGGCGGTCCATGCCGATCGTCCGCTGGTCGTCGCCGATGGCTTGCCGGGGCGAGTGCTGGCGGCCGTTTCCGATGTGCTGCAACATATCGAGTATCGCCTGCTGCTGCGCGGCAAGGGCGGCATGGCGGAAAAACTGATGCACCGGGCCGGTGCCTATCTGCGGACGCTGGAACATCTGCTCGAACAGCCGCGCTACCTGATGATGGCGGTGATGGCGACTTTCGTGGTGATCCTCTAATGGGCAGCGCCATGAAGCCGCTCAGCGAAATCTTCTGGTACCAGCAGGCCGGCTTGCCGCTGCTTCTGCTATTGCAATTGCTGCCGCTGTTCGGGGCGGCAGTCGTGTTCGCCTTCAAGGAGCGGGCGACGGCGGTGGTCGCCGGCAAGGTCTTCGCGCTGGCTGAACTGGTGCTGGCCATCGTCACGGTCAGCCATATCAACCCCTTGTCGCCGTCGCTGCAACTGGCTGAACGCTTCGTGCCGCTGGCCTACCACGTCGCGGTTGATGGCCTGAGTCTGCTCTTTTTGCTGGTGGCTGCGCTGCTCACCCTGTTGATGACGCTATACGGCATGAGTCGCGGCATGATCTCGCCGGGCCGCCTGTTTGCTGTGCTGCTGCTGGCTGAGGCCGGGCTGGCCGGCATGCTGGTCACGATCAATGTCGCCTGGTTCGCTGCCTTCTCGGCGCTGGAACTGTGGGCGGTGGTCTACCTGCTGCGGCGCTGGGCTTCATCGCGGGCCGAAATCCAGGCACTGGCCCGTTTTGTCCAGTATCAGGCCTTTGGCTGGGCCTTGTTCGCGGCAGGTTGCCTCGTGCTCGGCTGGGGGCATGCCGAGGCGACCGGTGGGCGCTGGAGCTTCGACCTGTTCGATCTGGTTGGCGCCATCCCGGTCGGCAAGTTCCAGACCGCGGCCTTCTACCTGCTCTTCTACGGCTTGGCCGTGCGCACGCCGCTCTTTCCGCTACATGGCTGGCTGCCCAACATGGCGCAGCACGGCTTGATCGCCGTTGCCCCCGCGCTGATGGTTGGCGTCAAGGTCGGCATCTACGGCATGCTGCGTTTCGTGCTGCCGCTGACCCCGGCGGCGGTCCAGTACTGGCAGCCCTACGTCGTCGGTTTTGCCATGGCCGGGGTCTTCTTTACGGCGGCGCTCGCCTTCCAGCAGACCAATCTGCGTCGTCTGCTCGCCTTTGCCGTGGTCAGCCATACCAGCCTGCTGGTCATCGGCCTGTTCAGCCTGCACGAATCCGGCATCCAGGGCAGCATGCTGCTGGCCGCCAACTTCGGGCTGGCGGTGACCGGCATGTGGTTCATCGTCGGCTTCGTGTTCCGGCGGACGGGGACGACCGAGTTGCACGAACTGTCTGGCCTATTCGAGCGCATTCCCTTCCTGGCCATTGCCTTCCTGATTTTCGGTCTGGCCATTGTCGGCATGCCGGGGACGCCGGGCTTCGATGCCGCCCACCTGATTCTGGAAGCCTCGATTGACCAGTTCGGTGCGCTGTCGACCGTTGCCACGGCGCTCGGTAACGTCGCTGCCGCCGGTTTTCTGCTCTGGGCTTTCCAGAAGGCTTTTCTGTCGCAGGCCAAGGCTGGCGGCCACGATGTCGACAAGACGCTGCCCATGGAGTATCTCGTCTGCGGTATCGCCCTGGCCGCCATGCTGGCCATCGGCTTTTTCACCGAACCCTGGCTGTATCTGACCGAAACGGCCAGCCAGGCAGCGGCAGCGAGGTTCGCCCGATGAGTTTGCCACTGCTCTCTCTGCTGGTTTTCCTGCCGCTGGCCGGGGCTGGCGTGATCTGGTTGTTGCCATCCCGCGCCACCCGGCCGGTGGTCGCGCTGAGCATGATCATCACGCTGGCGCTCGGCGTGGCGGCATTGGCAGCCTATGAGCCGTCTGGAGCGCGTTTCCAGCTTGTCGAGCGAGTGTCGTGGATTGCCAGTCTGAATGTGCATTACCAGTTGGGGGTCGACGGTATTGCCGTGCTCTTCCTGCCGGCGACTGCATTGCTCTTTCTGGGTTCGCTGGTCGCCAGCTGGAATGCGGTACATGATGCGCCGCGCCTGCACTACAGCCTGCTGCTCCTGCTCCAGGCGGCGAACTTGGGTATTTTCTGTGCGCTCGATACCGCGCTGTTTTTCGTTTTCTGGGAGCTGACGCTGGTGCCGCTCTATTTCCTGCTCGGCCGCTGGGGCGTGACGACCGGCCGTGCGGCGGCCGCGTCCCGCTATTTCCTGATCATGCTGGCCGGCGGTATTCCCTTGTTACTCGCCTTCGTCATTCTCGCCGTCAGCCAGCCGGTGCCGACCTTCGACCTGATGGCGCTACTGGCGGTGCCCTTGCCGCGTTCGACCCAGACGGCGGTCTTCCTGCTTTGCCTGATCGGTTTTGGTGTCAAGGTGCCGCTGGTGCCATTGCATACCTGGCTGCCGCAGTTTTCGCTGGCGGCGCCCGGTTCGCTGACCGCACTGCTGGTCGGCCTGAAGCTTGGGGCCTTCGGCTTGATCCGCTTTGCCGTGCCGCTGGCGCCGGAAGCCGCGCTCGACATGCACTGGCTGCTCGCCGGCCTGGGGACGGTCGCCATCCTGTATGGTGCGGTCGGCATGCTGGCCCAGAGCAACCTGCGCGTCGGCCTCGCCTACGCCAGCATCTGCCACGTCGGGCTGGCTGTGCTCGGCCTGGCCTCTTACACAGCCCAGGGGGCGCAAGGGGCCGTGTCGCTGTTGCTCAGTTTCTCCGTCGCCACCGGCGGGGCTTTCATCCTGCTTGAGTTCCTGCGCCAACGCACCGGCTCCACCGACATCCATGCGCTCGGCGGGGCGGCCAAGACCATGCCTTTGCTCGCCACCGGTTTCTTGATTTGTGGTCTGGCCGGCGTCGGCATGCCGGGGACCAGCAGTTTTCCCGGTGAATTCCTGCTCATCATCGCCGCGCTGCACAGCCATACCGGGGCCGGCATGGCGGCCCTGTTCGGCCTGTCGATCGCTGCGGGGGGCTTTCTGGCGCTGTACCGCAAGGCTTTCTTCGGTCCGGTCGAGCGGGAGAATGTGGCTCAGGCAACGGACCTCAGACCACGCGAATGGGCGGTGCTGGTCGCGCTGATCGTCATGATCGCCGGCATCGGTATTTATCCCGGGCCCTGGATCGAGATTGTCCGACCGGCTGCCGAGGTCTGGGCGGCTGGTTTGGTGCGTTGAGAGTGTTGTATGCCTGACAAACGATTAACAACGCGGCTGATGGCGGCGGTCTTTGCCCTGCTGGGCATTGTTGCAGTCATTTTCGACTGGTCGTTCGTGATCGGCCGGCGTGGATTTGATACCGCAGACGGCGCATCGGCACATTACATCGGGACTTTCTGGTTCGTGCTGGCGCTGATTACCCTGAGCACGCTGATTGCCGAGCCGAAACTCCGGAAGAGCGTCGGCTCGCTGTTGGCAATCATTTTGGCAATCTGCCTGTTCGGCCCTTTGCTGTACATGCTGCTGGCCAAACAGTTCGCTTGAAAATCAGGCTTTCTTGACGAACTCTGACTTCAGTTGCATCGCGCCGATGCCGTCAATCTTGCAGTCGATATCGTGATCGCCTTCGATCAGGCGGATGTTCTTGACCTTGGTGCCGACCTTGACGACCGATGACGAGCCCTTGATTTTCAGGTCCTTGATCACGGTCACTGAATCGCCATCCTGCAGCTCATTGCCGTTGGCATCGCGCCAGACGCGCTTTTCCTCGCTGGCTTCGACGGCGGTCTTCGGCCATTCATGGGCACATTCCGGGCAGACGTAGTTGTCCCCATCCTCGTAGGTGTATTCCGAATTGCATTTCGGGCAGGTGGGCAAGCCGCTCATGGTGATTCCTTTTCAGTAGTCTTCTTCATGGCTGCCCATCAGATTGGGCAGCAGGATGTAGGCGCGCTGGAGGGCGCTGGAGAGGTCAGGGCAGACATTATCATCGCCCAGGTGATCGACGAAGCCGGAGCGATAAAGCAGCGAGCCGGGCTGAGAGTTCAGGCCACAGACGAGCAGCGTGCAACCGCGCTTCTTCAGCTTGTCGAGCAGGCTTTCCAGTCCTTCAAGGCCGGTCGTGTCGAGCTGGATCAGTTGCGTCATGTCGAGAATGACGACTTCCGGATGGCCGGCGGCTGGGTCAAGAAGGGCTTCGAGCTTGTTGACCGCGCCAAAGAACAGCGAGCCGAAGAGTTGCCAGGCGGCAACCCGCATCGTGCCGTCCGGGTAGAGGAACTGCGGCTCGCTGGCTTCTTCGCGCAGTGGCCGGCGCTCGACACGGGTCAGTTCCGACATGCGGTAGATGAAGAACAGGCAGGCCAGCACCATGCCGAGTTCGACCGCGATGGTCAGATCGAAAAGCACCGTGACGATGAAGGTGGCGAGCAGGATGATCCGGTAGTTGTAGGTGTAGCGCTGCAATTCCCTGAACTCGTGCCATTCGCCCATGTTGATGGCAACGACCATGACGATGGCCGACAGCGTGGCGAGCGGCACGTAGGAGGCGAGCGGGGCGGCAATCAGCACGACGCCGAGCAGCACAAAGGCGTGGATGATGCCGGCGATCGGTGTCCGGCCGCCGCTCTTGACGTTGGTTGTCGTCCGGGCGATGGCCCCGGTGGCGGCGAAACCGCCGAACAGCGGAGCGACGATATTGGCCAGTCCCTGGGCGACCAGTTCCTGGTTCGGGTCATGGCGATCGTCGATCTGGCCATCGGCAACGCGGGCCGAGAGCAGGGACTCGATGGCGCCGAGCAGGGCGATGGTGATGGCCGGCGAGATCAATTTGCCGAAATCGTGGATCGACAGATCGGGCAGGCCGAAGTGAGGCAGTTCCTGCGGAATGCCGTGGAAGCGGCTGCCGATGGTCTCGACCGGCAGGTCGAAGATGTAGGAAACCAGGGTGCCGACGACCAGGACAGCGAGCGGGCCCGGGGCGCGGCGCAGTATTGCGATGCGCTGGGCCAGCCAGTTGTATGAAAGCAGGAAGATGAAACAGGCCGAGGCCAGCCCGAGGGTTGGCAGGTCGACTGTGTCGGCGTAGGCAGCCAGCGTCTTGATGCGGTGGAAAAATTCGGCGGGCAGGCTCTCGATTTTCAGACCGAAAAAATCCTTGATCTGGGCGAGGAAGATGACGACCGCGATGCCATTGGTGAAGCCGATGACGACGGTCACCGGAATGAAGCGGATCAGCTGTCCCATGCGGGCCAGGCCCATGGCTAGCAGGAATACGCCGGCCAGCATGGTCGCCCCGAGCAGGTTGCTGAAACCGTGAATGGCGACAATGCCGTAGATGATGGGAATGAAGGCACCGGTCGGGCCGCCAATCTGCACGCGTGAGCCGCCCAGCAATGAGGTGATCAGGCCGGCGACGATGGCCGTCCAGATACCGGCGGTCGGCGAGCAGCCGGAGGCAATGGCGAAGGCCATGGCCAGTGGCAGCGCAAGTACGCCAACTGTGATCCCTGCCGCGATGTCCTGGCCTAGCTGCGTTCGATTGTAGGTCGGCAGGCAATCCAGCAACTTCGGGTGGAAGGTGATTTTCATGGAATGGGCTCACAGGGTAAGCGCTGCATTATATGAGTGTATGATTAATCGTCAATGTTAATCACATGTTAATATGGTGTGACACAACCCTAATATGAGCGAAGCATGGAGAACCGAACTGCACGTCTGACGATCCTGATCGATCCCCAGAAGAAGAAAATTTTTGAGGAAATCTGCGCGGCCAATGACCTGACATCATCGCAGGTGGTGCGTCGTCTGGTTCGTCAGTACATCATCGACAATGCCGGCAGTCGTGAGTTGCCCGACTGGCTCAAGCCAAACAACAAGGCTGGCGACTAGTCTTTTTCGCTACCAGGGCGGATTTTGTCCGGGTGGTTGGCGGCGATATAGGCATCGTAGCGGGCCTGCATTTCCGGCGCCTGCTTGGCGATCTCGCGCAGGATGCGGGCAACCGACCAGAGCATGACCGCTGCACCACCGGCTGTGCAGATGACGGCCTCCGCCATTGAGGTCGGAAAGTTGGCAATGATGGCCCCCTTGCCGGCGGCAAACCAGCTGGCGCCAATGCCAACGCAAGACAGGCCAAAAACATCGGCCAGGGCATAGGCGAAGATCGGTCCGGTAAGTTGCGGGCGTGGCGGGCGGATTGATGGTTTGAGCATGGAATTGGCGGTACTCGATGGTGGTTGGCAAATAGTCTTCTAAAAGACTTGACAAACTGAATGTCAAGGTTTGACTTATGCACAGTGGCGGGGGCTTGTTGAGACGGGGTGATTATGGGCTGGTGTATTTGTTGAATTAACCGGTGATTTTGATATATCGTTTTAAATCAATTGGTTGCGAATGAGCTTAAGTTTCAGGCAGGGTAACAAAAAACCTTGTGGAACGGTCACTTAGCGCATTGCCTCCAGTTTCATTCACAGACTTATCCACAGTTTTTGTGGATAGTTTCAAAAGCCTAAACCCTGTAGCTAGATTGGGGTGCTAAGTTAAAGTGATACTTGAAGTTCATGGGAGTTTTTGTTGCATCGCAGCATGGAAACGGCCCGCTTAACGGGCCGTTTCCATTGGCATCAATTTACTTGACGCGCATGCCTGGCTGAGCGCCGGAATCCGGCGATAGCAGGAAGATTCCCGGGGTTTTTCCTTCGCCATCAGAGGCCGCGAGAACCATTCCTTCCGACAGGCCAAATTTCATTTTTCGCGGTGCCAGATTGGCGACCATGACGGTCAGTCGCCCGATCAACTGCGCTGGGTCGTAGGCCGCCTTGATGCCGGCGAAGACATTGCGGGTTTCGTTGTTGCCGACATCCAGCGTCAGGCGCACCAGCTTGTCGGCGCCTTCGACGTGTTCGGCGTTGGCGATGCGAACAATGCGCAGATCGACCTTCATGAAGTCGTCAATATTGCAGAACGGTTCCCACGGGCTTTCGGCTGTCACCTCGTTTTGCTGGTGTTCGGCATGGCGCTGCTGGGACTGGGCTTCCGGTGCCGGAGCCAGCGATTCCTTGTTGGCCTCGACCAGCTTTTCGATCAGCTTGGGATCGACGCGGGTCATCAGGTGCTCGTAAGCATTGATCGCATGGCCGCCGGCGAGCAGGCTTTGCGTGTCGGCCCAGTGCAGCGGGGCGATGTTGAGGAATTTCTCGACCTTCTCGGCAACGATGGGCAGGATCGGCTTTAGTAGCACGGTCAGCAGGCGGAACAGGTTCAGCGCATTGCTGCAGGCAGCGTGCAGTTCGACTTCCTTGCCTTCCTGCTTGGCCAGCTCCCACGGCTTGACGCTGTCGACGTATTGGTTAGCGGCATCGGTCAGCGCCATGATCTCGCGCATGGCCTTGCCGAACTCGCGGGCTTCATAAAGCTCGGCGATTCGACTGGCGGCTTCCTGGATGCCCTTGATGGCCGGCAGGTCGGCAGCGGCCGGGGCCAGTTGGCCATTGAAACGCTTGGTGATGAAGCCGGCCGAACGGCTGGCAATGTTGACGTACTTGCCGACGAGGTCGGAATTGACGCGGGCGACGAAGTCATCGAGGCTGAGGTCAATATCTTCCATCGTCGCCGACAGCTTGGCCGCATAGTAATAACGTAGCCACTCAGGGTTCAGTCCGGTCTTCAGGAAGCTCTCGGCGGTGATGAAGGTGCCGCGCGATTTGGACATCTTGGCCCCATCGACGGTCAGGAAACCGTGCGCGAAGATCTTGGTCGGCGTGCGGAAACCGGCATGGGCCAGTTCGGCCGGCCAGAACAGGGCGTGGAAGTAAAGAATGTCCTTGCCGATGAAATGGTAGAGCTCGGTCTTGGCGTCGGGTTTGAAGTATTCGTTGAAGTCGAGGCCGTTGCGCGCGCACAGGTTCTTGAACGAGCCCATGTAGCCGATCGGTGCATCGAGCCAGACATAGAAGTATTTGCCCGGCGCATCGGGAATTTCGAAGCCGAAATAGGGCGCGTCGCGTGAAATGTCCCAGTCGGTCAGCTTGTTCTCGCCGGGAGCGCCCAGCCATTCCTGCATCTTGTTGGCCGCTTCGTTCTGCAGCACGCCGTTGTCGCGACTGGTGTACTGGCGCAGGAAGGCTTCGCAGCGCGGGTCGGACAGCTTGAAGAAATAGTGTTCGGAGGTGCGCAGTTCCGGCTTGGCGCCGGAAATGGCGGAGTACGGTTCCTTGAGGTCGGTCGGCGCGTAGGCGGCACCGCAGGACTCGCAGTTGTCGCCATACTGGTCCTTGGCGCCGCACTTCGGGCACTCGCCCTTGATGAAGCGGTCGGGCAGGAAGAGTTGTTTGACCGGGTCGTAATACTGCTCAATGGTCCGTGTTTCGATCAGGCCGGCAGCGCGCAGCTTCAGATAGATGTCATTGGCACAGTCGCGGGTTTCGTCGGAGTGTGTGCTGTAGTAATTGTCGAAACCGACATGGAAACCGGCGAAATCGCGGGAATGCTCGCCATGTACGCGGGCGATCAGTTGTTCAGGGGTGATGCCTTCCTTTTCCGCGCGCAGCATGATCGGCGTGCCGTGGGTGTCATCGGCGCAGACGTACCAGCATTCGTTGCCGGACATCTTCTGGAATCGTACCCAGATGTCGGTCTGGATATATTCGACCAGATGGCCGAGGTGAATGGCGCCATTGGCGTAGGGCAGAGCGGAAGTGACAAGGATTTTGCGCGACATGAGAGGCCGGTGCTTTAAAGGTAAAGCGCGATTTTACCGCGAGGAATCATGGTGATGAGTTGCAAACGGAGATTCATTAGCATCTCCTGAATTTGTTACGGAAAGTAAACGAGTGTGATCACTTGGTAAATTTGCCGGTGGCATTGTTGCTCCGGGGGCTGGTTGGGCGCAAAATTCAACAAAAATGGGAGGGTATATGAACTTTGCGGTCGTTGAAGACAGCAGAAGCCAGGCTGAGGTCCTGAAGGCGCTTTTAAAGAGTGAAGGCCATCAGGTTGAGGTGTTTGCCGAGGGCAAGCTTTGTATCGAGGCCCTCAAGAGCCGGAGTTTCGACTTTTTCGTCATTGACTGGAATCTGCCGGATATCGGTGGTGACGAAGTTCTGAAGCAAGTCCGTGAACATTGTGGCTGGGAAGTGCCGGTCCTGTTCTGCACCGCTCGTACCGATGAAGAGGCGGCCGCCGATATCCTGCGTCTCGGCGCCGATGACTATGTCCCGAAGCCGATTCGCTACATGGAGTTCCTGGCCCGGGTTCAGTCTTTGCTGCGTCGCCGGAAGCCGCGTTCCAGCACCCTGCGCTTCGGTAGCATCGAAATCGATCTTGAGGGGCGGCGCATCTGTTTGGGCGGGCTGGACGTCGAACTGACCCAGCGTGAATTCGAACTGGCTGTCATCCTGTTGCGTAACGTGGGCCGCGTGCTGTCGCGGGAAGAATTGCTGACCAGCGTCTGGTCGAAGGAAGCGGGGGTCGATACCCGCACGGTCGATACGCATGCCAGCCGTTTGCGCAAGAAGCTGGGACTGGCCGGTGAAAGTGGCTTGATGCTTTCCTCGGTGTATGGCCAGGGTTATCGACTGGATACGGTTCAGCAGGCCTGATCCTCTCTCCGGGTTTGGGTTATACTAGACAAAATTGGTCGGGTATTCCCGGCGGTCACCCAAAACCGGAGATTTCATGAGTCTTTCAGAACAGCAAATCAAGGCTGCACTTTCTGCTGCGGTCGATCCCAATACAGGTAAGGATTTCGTCGCCGGCAAGGCGGTGAAGAATATCAAGATCGACGGTGACGATGTCGCCTTCGATATCGAGCTCGGCTATCCGGCCAAGACCCAGATCGATCCCATTCGCAAGCAGGTGATCGCTGCCGTGCGTTCGGTGCCGGGCGTCGGCAATATTTCGGCCAACGTCTATACCAAGATCGTCGCTCACTCGGTGCAGATGGGCGTCAAGCTGATGCCGGGCGTCAAGAACATCATCGCAGTGGCTTCCGGCAAGGGCGGTGTCGGCAAGAGCACGACCGCGGTCAATCTGGCCCTGGCCCTGGCTCAGGAAGGCGCCAGTGTCGGAATTCTCGATGCCGATATCTACGGTCCGTCACAGCCGCAAATGCTCGGCCTGGCCGGTCAGCAGCCGGAATCAAAGGACGGCCAGAGCATGGAGCCGCTTGAGGCCTATGGTCTGCAGGCGATGTCGATCGGCTTCATGGTCGATGTCGAAACGCCGATGGTCTGGCGCGGCCCGATGGTCTCCCAGGCCCTCGACCAGCTGCTCGGCCAGACCAATTGGCACGATATCGATTATCTGATCGTCGACATGCCGCCAGGCACCGGTGACATCCAGTTGTCGCTGGCTCAGAAGGTGCCGGTGACCGGCGCCGTGATCGTCACCACGCCGCAGGACATCGCGTTGATCGATGCGCGCAAGGGTCTGAAGATGTTCGAAAAGGTGAATATCCCCATCCTCGGCATCGTCGAGAACATGAGTATCCATATCTGTTCCAAGTGCGGCCACGAAGAGCATATCTTCGGCGAAGGCGGTGGCGAAAAGATGTGCAAGGACTACGACGTCGAATTCCTGGGTAGCCTGCCGCTGGAAATGGCCATTCGCCAGATGGCCGATGGCGGCAAGCCGACCGTGGTCGGTGACCCGGATTCGCGCACGGCCGAGATCTATCGCGGCATCGCCCGCCGCGTGGCGGTCAAGATTGCCGAGAAGGCCAAGGACATGACCTCGAAATTCCCCAATATCGTGGTTCAGAACACTTAAGTTTTTGTGAAAACCACACACAAAGGCGGGTAAAATCCCGCCTTTGTTTTTTGTCGTTCGGAACCGGAAAAATGACCATCAAATCAGATAAGTGGATACGCCGTATGGCGGCAGAGCACGGCATGATCGAGCCGTTTTCGCCAGAGCTGGTGCGCGAAGCCAATGGTCAGAAAATTGTTTCCTACGGTACGTCGAGCTACGGTTACGACATCCGCTGCGCCCGCGAATTCAAGGTGTTCACGAATATCAACTCGACCGTGGTCGATCCGAAGAACTTTGATCCGAAGTCTTTCGTCGAAATCGAGTCTGACGTCTGCATCATTCCGCCAAATTCATTTGCCCTGGCCCGCACGATGGAATACTTCCGCATTCCGCGCTCGGTGCTGACCGTCTGTCTTGGCAAGAGCACCTACGCCCGCTGCGGCATCATCGTCAATGTGACGCCCTTCGAGCCGGAATGGGAAGGCCACGTGACGCTGGAGTTTTCCAACACGACGCCGCTGCCGGCCAAGATCTACGCCGGCGAAGGCTGTGCCCAGGTGCTGTTCTTCGAATCCGACGAGATTTGCGAAACCTCATACAAGGACCGTGGCGGAAAGTACCAGGGGCAGGAAGGCGTTACCCTGCCCAAGATTTGACGCCAGACCGTAACGAAAACGTCTTATTCTGTGACCCGCTGCGGCGGGTCGCCGCTTTTTAAGGATTCACCATGCGCTTCCACTTCCCCATCATCATCATCGACGAGGACTTCCGCTCGGAAAATACCTCGGGCTTCGGTATCCGCGCCCTGGCCGAGGCGATCGAGAAGGAAGGCATGGAAGTGGTCGGGGTGACCAGTTACGGCGACCTGACCTCCTTTGCCCAGCAGCAGAGCCGTGCCTCGGCTTTCATCCTGTCGATCGACGACGAGGAACTGGCGCTGGAGCCCGAAGAGACGCTGGCCGAGCTGCGCGCCTTCGTCAAGGAAATCCGCAATCGCAATGCCGAGATTCCGATCTTCCTGCATGGCGAGACCCGCACCTCGCGCCACATCCCGAACGACGTGCTGCGCGAACTGCACGGCTTCATCCACATGTTCGAGGACACGCCGGAGTTCATCGCCCGCAACGTCAAGCGTGAGGCGCAGGCCTACCTCGATTCGCTGCCACCGCCGTTCTTCCGGGCGCTGACCCACTACGCGGCCGACGGTTCGTATTCGTGGCATTGCCCTGGCCACTCGGGGGGCGTTGCCTTCCTGAAGTCGCCGGTCGGCCAGATGTTCCACCAGTTCTTCGGCGAGAACATGCTGCGCGCCGACGTCTGCAATGCTGTCGAGGAACTCGGCCAGTTGCTCGACCATACCGGCCCGGTGGCCGCTTCCGAGCGCAACGCAGCCCGTATCTTCAATGCCGACCATCTGTATTTCGTGACCAACGGTACCTCGACGTCGAACAAGATTGTCTGGCACTCGACCGTCGCACCGGGCGACGTCGTGGTCGTTGACCGCAACTGCCACAAGTCCATCCTGCACGCGATCATGATGACCGGGGCGATCCCCGTTTTCCTGATGCCGACGCGCAATAATTTCGGCATCATCGGGCCGATCCCGAAGAGCGAATTCGCCTGGGAGAGCATCCAGAAGAAGATCGCTGCCAATCCGTTCATTACCGACAAGACCGCCAAGCCGCGCGTGCTGACCATCACGCAGTCGACCTACGACGGCATCCTCTACAACGTCGAGGACATCAAGGACATGCTCGACGGCAGGATCGACACCCTGCATTTCGACGAAGCCTGGCTGCCGCACGCCGCCTTCCACGATTTCTACGGCGATTACCACGCCATCGGCGCCGATCGTCCGCGCTGCAAGGAGTCGATGATTTTCTCGACGCAATCGACTCACAAGCTGCTGGCCGGCCTCAGCCAGGCCTCGCAGATTCTTGTCCAGGATGCCGACAACTACAAGCTCGACCGCGACATCTTCAACGAAGCCTACCTGATGCACACCTCGACCTCGCCGCAGTATTCGATCATCGCCTCCTGCGATGTGGCAGCGGCGATGATGGAAGAGCCGGCCGGCACGGCGCTGGTCGAGGAGTCGATTGCCGAAGCCCTCGATTTCCGCCGCGCCATGCGCAAGGTGGACGAGGAGTGGGGCGCTGACTGGTGGTTCAAGGTCTGGGGGCCGGACGACCTGTCCGAAGAAGGCATCGAAGAACGCGAGGCGTGGATGCTCAAGCCGGGCGAGCGCTGGCACGGCTTCAACAATCTGGCCGACGGCTTCAACATGCTTGACCCGATCAAGGCAACGATCATCACCCCGGGCCTCGACGTCGATGGCGACTTCGCCGACGAGTTCGGCATCCCGGCCGCCATCGTCACCAAGTACCTGGCCGAGCACGGCGTCATCGTCGAGAAATGCGGCCTGTACAGCTTCTTCATCATGTTTACAATCGGCATCACCAAGGGCCGCTGGAACACGCTGGTCACCGCGCTGCAGCAGTTCAAGGACGATTACGACAAGAACCAGCCGCTGTGGAAGGTATTGCCCGAGTTCGTGCAGAAGAATCCGCGTTACGAGCGGGTTGGCTTGCGCGACCTATGCACGCAGATTCACAGCGTCTACAAACACAACGACGTCGCCCGTCTGACCACCGAAATGTACCTGTCGGACATGGTGCCGGCCATGCGTCCGGCCGATGCTTTCGCCAAGATGGCGCATCGCGATATCGAGCGCGTGCCAGTCGATGCCCTTGAAGGCCGCGTTACAGCGGTGCTGTTGACGCCGTATCCGCCGGGCATTCCGCTGCTGATTCCGGGCGAACGCTTCAACAAGACGATCTGCAGCTACCTGAAGTTTGCCCGCGAGTTCAACGCCCGCTTCCCCGGCTTCGAGACCGACGTGCACGGTCTGGTCAAGGGCGGGGACGGCAGCTACTACGTCGATTGCGTGCGCTGAACCCGGCCGCTATTTGCGGCGATAGGTCACAAAAGAAAACCCCGTTCCGCTTTGGCTGGGCGGGGTGTTTTTTTGTGTCACTGACCAGTCGGTTGCAGCGATCTCGGGGAACCAGGCATCGCCTGCCGGTTCGAGGTCGACGTCGGTGATTTCTAGGCGGTCGGCGACGGCCATCGCCTGTTTGTAAATCTGCTCGCCGCCAATGATAAAAACGCTTTCAGCCGTCGACGCCAGTTGCAGGGCGTTTTCCAGCGAGTTGGCAACTTCGGCGCCGGGGGCGGCGTAATCGGCCTGGCGGCTGATCACGACGTTGCGACGGCCCGGTAGGGGGCGGAAACGTGGCGGCAGCGACTCCCAGGTCTTGCGACCCATGACCACGGTCTGGCCGGCGGTCAGCGCCTTGAAGTGCGCCATGTCCTCTGGAAGGTTCCAGATCAGCGTGTTGTCCTTGCCGATCACCCGGTTTTTGGCGACGGCGGCGATGAGAATGATTTCGGGCATGCTGGTGCTTAAGCTCGGGTAGCGATGGCGTCGCGATAGAGCGCAACGTATTCGTTGGCGGCGTGCGTCCAGGAAAAATCCCGGCGCATGCCGTTCTGCTGGATGCGCTGCCACAGTTTCTTGTCCTGCCAGGTGCGGCATACATGCTCGATGGTCAGCCAGAGTGCATGCGGCGTGTCGCCGTCGAGCACAAATCCGTTGGCCGACTTGTCGGCCAGCGTGTCTTCACAGACATCGACGACCGTATCGGCCAGGCCACCGGTGGCTCGCACGATGGGCGGCGTGCCGTAACGCAGGCTGTACATCTGGTTCAGGCCGCAGGGTTCGAAGCGCGATGGCATCACGAAGCAGTCGGCGCCGGCTTCGATGCGATGGGCGAGGCCTTCGTCAAAGCCGATCTTGACGACAATCTGGCCCGGGAAGCGCTTGGCCAGCTCAACGAAACCCGCCTCCATCAGCTTGTCACCGCTGCCCAGTACGACCAGTTGGGCCGGTAGCTCGGGCAGGCCTTCGGCGACGGTGAGCAGCAGATCGAGGCCTTTCTGGCTGGTCAGGCGGCTGATCACACCGAACAGCGGGCGGTCAGCGGTGACCTCCAGCCCCATTTCGGTTTGCAGTGCCGCTTTGTTGGCCCGCTTGGCAGCCAGGCGGTTGGCCGCATAGCCGGTCACCAGTGCCGGGTCGGTGGCCGGATTCCAGAGATCGGTATCGACGCCGTTCAAAATGCCGCGCAGTTCCGCGCTGCGGTGGCGCAGCAGCGGGGCCAGGCCATAGCCGAAATGCTCATCCTGGACTTCCCGGGCATAGGTCGGGCTGACCGTGGAAATCTGTGAGGCGAGTTGCAGGCCGGCTTTCAGGAAGGATAGCTGGTCGTGATATTCGACCCCATCGAAACGCCAGGCGTGTTCCGGCAGGCCAAGGGCGGCCAGCATGTCGCGACCGAAGCAGCCCTGGAAGGCGATGTTGTGCACGGTGACGACGCTGGCCGCACCGCCCTGGTAATGCAGATAAGCTGGTGCGAGGGCGGTTTGCCAGTCGTTGGCGTGGACAATGTCGGGCTGCCAGCCGAGCGGTGAATCCGGCTGGCCGAGGCGGGCGGCAACCCGCGACAGCAGGCCGAAGCGCCGCGCATTGTCGGGCCAGTCGTGGCCAGTGACATCGAGATAGGGGTTGCCCGGGCGGTCGTAGAGTTCCGGGCAGTCGAGCAGCAGCAATTCCAGCTTGCCGGCCTGGGCAGCAAGCAGTCGGGAGATCGGCAGTCCCGGGGCGAAGGCGGGCAGTTCAGCGACCGTCGTTGCGGTCGGGAAAGCTTGTTTCAGCGCCGGGTAGGCCGGCAGCAGGACGCGGATGTCGTGACCCGCCTTGCGCAAGGCGGCAGGCAGGGCGGCGGTGACATCGCCGAGACCACCGGTCTTGACCCAGGGGGCCATTTCGGAGGTGGCAAAGAGAATCGAGAGCGAGCTCATGATTATCCTTTCAGGGCCGCGATCAGGCCGCGTGTCGAGCTGTCGAAGGCCGACAGATCACCGTTGCCCTCGATCAGCGGAGTCAGTTGGCCGGCCAGTTGTTTGCCGAGCTCGACGCCCCACTGGTCGAAAGCGTTCAGGTTCCACAGTACGCCCAGGCAGAAGACCTTGTGCTCGAACAGGGCAAGCAACTGCCCCAGCGTGTAGGGATCGAGTGAGGGCAGCAGCAGGGTGTTCGACGGCTGGTTGCCGGGGAACACCTTGTAGGGAATCAGGGCCTCCGGAATGCCTGCGGCACGGACTTCTTCAGCCGTTTGACCAAAAGCCAGCGCGGCGGACTGGGCCAGGCAATTGGCCAGCAGCGAGGCGTGATGGCCGGGCAGGGGGAAATCGGCTTCGCGCAGCGCCACGAAGTCGGCCGGAATGAGGTGGCCGCCCTGATGGAAGAGCTGGTAGAACGAGTGCTGGCCATTGGTGCCGGACTCGCCCCAGATCACTGGGCTGGTCGCGATGTTCAGCGGCTTGCCGTCGCGGTCGATCTGCTTGCCGTTGCTCTCCATTTCCAGTTGCTGCAGGTAGGCCGGGAACAGATGCAGCGACTGACTGTAGGGCAGCATGGCCTCGGTCGAGGCACCGAGGAAATTGGTGTTCCACAGGCTGAGCAGGGCCAGCGTCAGCGGCAGGTTCTCGTCGGCCGGGGTGTCGATGAAGTGCCGGTCCATGGCGCGGGCGCCGGCCAGCAGTTGCTCGAAGTTTTTCCAGCCGATGGCGAGGGCCAGCGAGAGACCGATGGCCGACCAGATCGAGAAACGGCCGCCGACCCAGTCCCAGAATTCGAAGACGTTGTCGTCGGCAATGCCGAATTGCTTGGTTAATTCGAGATTGGTCGAGATGGCGACGAAATGGCGGGCAATGGCGCTGTTCTGGCCGGCCGTGGCGAGCAGCCAGTCGCGGGCAGTGCGGGCATTGGTCAGGGTTTCCAGCGTCGTGAAAGTCTTGCTGGCGACGATGAACAGCGTGGTACGCGGGTTCAGGCTGGCGAGCAGCGGCGCGATGTCGGCGCTGTCGACATTGGCGATGAAATGCACCGCGATATCCGGTTGTTGCCGCGCCGACAGGGCCAGGGCCGCCATGCGCGGACCAAGGTCGGAGCCGCCGATGCCAATATTGACGACATCGGTGATCCGCTCGCCGAAAAAACCGCGCCAAACGCCGTTATGGATGCTTTCGCAGAACGCCTGCTGGCGGGCCAGTGCGGCGCGGACTTCGGCCGGCGCCTGGTCGCCGGCCCGCAAGCTCATGTGGCGGACAGCGCGGCCTTCAGTGTGGTTGATGCTTTCGCCGTTCAGCATCCTGCGGCGCCAGCCGGCGACATCGGCCGTCTCGGCATAGGCGCGGAGCAGGGCCATCGTTTCGGCACTGACGCGTTGCTTCGAATAGTCGAGCAACAGGCCGTCGTGGTGTAGCGAAAAATGCTCGAAGCGCTGCGGATCGGTCGCGAACAGGTCGCGCAGATGCAGCGGGCGGATAGCCTCGGCGTGGGCGGCGAGCGCCCGCCAGGCCGGGGAGTCGATAGGGTTCATAGCCAGATCATCAGTCCGGTTTCAAGAGGGTGGGTCAGTGACGCATGGGTCGGGAAGATACGGATGCGGTATTCCAGCTTGCCGCACAGTTCCGGCGTCAGTTCCAGTTGGTAGCGCATTTCGCCGTGATCGTTCTGGCCGTTGCAGGTCAGCGGGTAATGGCGGACGCGGCCGATGCCACCGTCGCGGCCGGGTCGGCCGAACAGGGCTTCAAGCGTCACGTCTTCCGGGCGCAGGCCGTTCAGTTGCACGGCCAGTTCGATGCGGACTGAGGCGCCGAACTTCAGGCGGCGCTCCGGCGTGTCGATGCGCTGCAGTCGGACGCCCGACCAGGCGGCACGGACCTTGGCTTTCCAGTCGGCCACATTGCGGGCGACGGCAAAGTCGGCCTGAGCGAAGTGGCGACCGTGGACGGCGGCGGGCGAGTAGAACTTCTTGACGTACTCACTGACCATGCGGGTCACGTTGAAGCGGGGCGAGATGGTCGAAATCGAGCGCTTCGACATCGCCACCCATTCCGGCGAATAGCCCATCGGGCCGGTCCGGTAATAGGTCGGGATGACCTGATCCTGCAGCAGTTCGTACAGCGTGCGGGCCTCTTCGGCGTCGCGTTGTACATCGCTGAGGTGGCCGGGCACCGGCTTGATGGCCCAGCCGTTGGCGATGCCGTCGTCGCCTTCGTCATAGCCTTCACCCCACCAGCCATCGAGGACCGAGAGGTTGAGTGCACCGTTCATCGCGGCCTTCATGCCCGAGGTGCCGGACGCTTCCAGCGGGTAGATCGGGTTGTTGAGCCAGACATCGACGCCGGCGACCAAAGAGCGCGATAGATGCAGGTCGTAGCCTTCGACGAGCAGGATGCGCCCTTCGAACTCCGGCAGCTTGGCCATTTCGGCGATCTTGCGGATGATTTCCTGACCCGGCAGGTCGGCCGGATGGGCCTTGCCGGCGAACAGGAAGAGCACCGGCCGGTTGGCCTGGGTGATGATCTCGCGTAACCAGGTCGGATCCTGGAAGAGCAGCGCGGCCCGCTTGTAGGTGGCGAAGCGGCGGGCGAAGCCGATGGTCAGGACGTTCGGGTTGTCCGGGTCGGCGTATTTGAGCAGGCGATCAAGGTGTGACGGCGAGCCCTGATTGCGGTGGTGTTGTTCGCGGATGCGTTCGCGGACCAGCTTGAGCAGCTTGGACTTCAACTGCTGGCGGATGCTCCAGTAGGTGGCATCGGGGATGTCGTCAATGCCGTGCCAGTTGCCCGGCTGGGTCTGTCTTTCCTGCCAGCCGATACCAAGATAGTGCTCGAAGGTTTCGAACCACTCCGGCGCCAGGAAGGTGGGCAGGTGGACGCCGTTGGTCACGTAGTCCATCGGATTCTCTTCCGGCAGGATTTGCGGCCAAAGGTAGCGGCAGATGTCGGCCGAAACGTCGCCATGGATGCGCGATACGCCGTTATGGTGACGAGAGCCGCGCAGGGCCAGGGCAGTCATGTTGAAGTCGGTCTTGCCCGGTTCGGCGCCGAGATTCATCAGATGTTCGCAGCTCAGATCGAGATCATGGCACCAGGCGCTGAAATAGTTGCGGATCATTTCTTCCGGGAAATGATCGTGCCCGGCCGGCACCGGCGTGTGCGTCGTGAATACGACATTCGAGGCGACCGCTTCGAGGGCGGCGGCATAGGGCAGGCCGCCCTTGATCAGGCCGCGGATGCGTTCGAGGATCAGGAAGGCGGCATGGCCTTCGTTGACGTGCCAGACCGTTGGTTTCAGGCCAAGGGCAGCCAGGGCCCGGGTGCCGCCGACGCCGAGCAGGATTTCCTGTTCGATGCGCGTCGTTTTGTCGCCGCCGTACAGGCGGTGGGTTATTTCCCGGTCGCGCGCGCTATTGATCGGCAGCCAGGTGTCGAGCAGGATCAGCCGGACATGGCCGACAGTCACTTCCCAGACCTTGGCCTGGATGGTCCGGCCGGGGAAGTCGACGGCGACCAGCACTTCCCGGCCGTCGGCATCGAGCAGGGGAGTGACCGGCAGGTCATCGAAATCCGAATCGTTGTAGGTGGCCTGCTGATGGCCGTCGGCGGTCAGTGTCTGCTGGAAATAGCCCTGACGGTAGAGCAGGCCGACGCCGATGAAGGGCAGGCCCATGTCGCTGGCCGCCTTGCAGTGGTCGCCGGCCAGGATGCCGAGACCGCCGGAATAGATCGGCAGGCTTTCGTGGAAACCGAATTCGGCGCAGAAGTAGGCAATCAGGTCGTCGTCGGCGAAGGGCTGGCCGTGCACGTGTGCCATGTTCGGCATCTCGTGGTAGGTGTCGTAGGACGAGACGACGCGATTCAGGGCGCCGAGAAAGACCGGGTCTTCGGCAATCGCTTCCAGGCGCTTCTGGTCGGCCCGCTTCAGGAAGGCCTTGGGATTGTGGTTAGTCGCCTTCCACAGTGAGTGCGACAGGCTGGCGAACAGGCCCTGGGTCGGGCGGTCCCAGCTGTACCAGAGGTTGTTGGCCAGTTCTTCGAGGCGTTCCAGACGTTCCGGCAGCAGCGGATTGACTTCGAGGTTGTAAACAGTTCCGGTCATGGTCTGGGTTCTATGTTCAGTTGGAGTTGCAGGGTCTGGCAATTGTCGGGGATGGTCCAGCCGAGCCGGAGTTCGACCGCCTGCATGATTTTCTCAAAGCCGGCTTCCGATTGGGAGACGGTCTGGTGTGGTTGGCCGTGAATTTCGCCAGCCAGGGAGGTTTGTAGCATCAATCGACCACCCAGTACCCCGTCGTCGAGGCTGAGCGTGGTGGCTGCCGGCAGGTGCAGGGGCAGCCCAAAGCCGCTGGGGATGCTGCCGTCGGCCAGCATGTAGCGGCCGAGGAAGCCATCGCAACTGGGCATGGCCAGGTTGAGTGTGGTTTCAAAGCGGTGTCCGGCCAGACCGTTCAGTTGCCAGGTAATGGCCACTGTTGAATCCTCCAGCGTGTACGTCTTGGTGATGTGCGGGCGGGCAAAGCTGAGCGAGCCTTCGGCCTGGACGTAATCGCCCAGTGTGGCGCCATCCAGTTTGTCCTGCCAGAGAGTGCGCGGCAGGGCGTCCGGCACGATGTCTTCAGTGCTGATCGGATGCTTGAAACGAACGATGTCGTGGGCCGAGGCGATGCCTTCGCCGTGATGCTCGCTTGGCCCGTGGGCAAGCTTGTCGTGATAGTGCTCGTGGTAGCGGCGCAGCGTATCGCCGAAATTGTGCTTCAGCGGGTAGCTGCTCAACTCGTGAGCAGCTGCCAGGCCATCGTTGCGGATGATGACTTGCAGGGCGGTCGTATGAGCGATGGTTTCTGTTTTGCCGTCGAAATCGAGGTCGACCGAGGCAATGGCCGGGCGGACATGCAGGGCGTCGAGTTCGGCTTCGAGGGCAATGATGTTGTTCCACACGGCGCGCCGCAGGTGGGGCAGGTAGAGCCCGCCAAACAGGCCGTGCCAGTAGGCGTCGTTGGCCTGGGCGCGGTAAAGCTCGTCGACCAGTGCCTGCGGCGGATTGGCGATTTCGCCGAGGCGTGCCGACAGGCACTGCATGCGCTTGTGCATCCAGTTGGCTTCCGGATAACGGGTCAGGAAGTTGCGCCAGATTCCGCCGCGCAGGAAAGGCCGGTGCAGATCACCGCGCCCGGCGGCCTTTTCTGTGGCGAGGAAGGATGAGTAGATGCCGGCGGCAGGCATCGGCAAGGTCCATTCGTTCATCTCGCTGTACGACGTGGTCGGCAGATAAACGATGCCGCGTGTCACGTTGTTGGCGTGAAAATCGGCGTAGGTGCCCGTGCGGATTTTCGGGCTGGCCAGCACGCCTTCGATCAGCGCCTTCAGCCAGCCACGGTTGTAGACCCAGTCGTAGGTTTCCGGCCAGATGCCGAATTTCTCGATGTCGTCGAAGTAGATGGCGGCGGCTTGGTTACGGTCGGCCAGGCTTTCGAGGTAAGCGATCACTTCGTGCGCAGGCGAGAAAGGCAGGCGATAACGCAGCGCTTCGGAAATCGGGAAAAGATCGAGCCGGGTGCCATCTTCCTCGGTGCTGAAGAAGCTGTCGAGCTCATCGGCCGCTTTGCCGGTGCAGAAAAAATGGTAATCATCGACCGTGACATAGCGGATGCCGGTTTCGGCCAGCGCTGGCACGACGGAGGACTCCCAGACGCGTTCGGTCAGCCAGGCACCGGTCGGTGTGACATCGGTCCATCCGGTCAGCTTGTCGTTCAGGGTTTTCAGTTGCCCGACGCGGTCACGATGCGGAATGGCTGCCAGCACCGGTTCGGTGTCGCCGGAGCTGAACAGTTCGACCTGGCCGCGCTTGACCATGTCGGCCAGTAGAGCCATGTCGGCCGGGTGGCGTTCGCGCAGCCAGTCGAGCAGCCAGCCGGAGAAATGGACAGCGAAGCGGAAGTCGGGATAGGCGTGCAGGGTTTCCAGAAAAGGCCTGTAGCAGCGCTGGTGGGCGTCTTCAATGACTTCCGGAAAGTTGCCGACCGGCTGGTGGGCGTGCACGCCAAGGAGCAGGGTAACTGCGTGAGTCATGGTGATTTCTTAGGTGGCGCGGCGCATGGTGCCGCCACTTTCCGGCTCGCCGCCGCCTTTGCTGATCGGGTGATCAAGGCTGGCTGCCAGGGGCAGGTTGAGCAGGCGATAGAGTGCCTTCAGGTTTTCGCGGAACAGCATGTCGAAGCAGGCGACCGATTGCGGCGAGTTGTAGTCACCCAGCCACCAGAACCAGTCCGAGCTCTCGCAGATGGCCAGCCGGCGCAGGACTTCATGGCGAGTTTCGTCGCTCAGCCGTTCGCTGTCCAGCGCCCGGTCGGCACATTGCTTGATGTCGCAAAGCATTTCCCAGGCGCGGTTCTTGTCCGGATTGCCGATCCAGGTCGAGAGGGTGCCGAAGACCCAGCTACCTGCCGTCAGACGAGGCAGGCGAGCCCGGCGCTCGTGCTGGCTGGCGGCCGCTTCGGACAGTGTGACGGTGCGAATGCCCGGGTTCTTGCTCAGGGCGTCGTAGAGATCGGAGAAGAAGTACCAGCCGTTGTACGGGTAGTATTCCCAGGCATTTTCGCCGTCGAGAAAGACCGGGATCAGGTTGCGGTCATCCTGCAGGTGCAAGGCTTTCAACTCCGTCATGAAATGTTGCGCGGCATCGCGGCCGTGCCACTTGGCGTATTCGAAGCCAATCAAGTCTGACAGATGTTCGTTACGGAAAAATAACGTGATATCGCCGGGGATACCCTCCGGAGCCTGCCAGGCGACGGTGGTGCGGGCGTCGTTGCCAACGGAGTGCCTGAGCACGCCCTGGCTGCTGGCTGTCCAGCGAAAGCCCGACTCGGCAATCTGTTTCAGGAAGGGCATCGACAAGGCCCCTTCGGCCGGCCACAGTCCTGCCGGTGCCTGCTTGAAGCGGCGGTGATGGCTTTCCCTGGCCTCGACCAGATGGGCTTCGACCCGGGAGCGGCCGCCGGGATATTCGGGCGCGGCTGGCAATGGGCAGTCGGGCAGGGCTTCGCGGGCGGCATTGAAGTCGATCATCAACGGTGCCAGCGGATGCGTGCCTGGCGTACAACTGAGTTCAACCTGGCCGCGTTCGGCCAGAGCACGGTAACGCGGGATAATCTCCCGGATGGCATGGCCGAGTTCGGCCAGCAAGGCCTGCCGTTCGTCAAAGCTGAAGGCGCTGCCCTTGGCCATCAGTTCGGGGATGACCGTGCCGCTGCGGCGCAGGCTTTCGCCGCACCAGGCCAGCAGGTACCAGGTGGCCAGATCGGCAAAATAATGCCCGGACAGGTAGTTCAGTCCATTGCCGTCATGGGCGCGAACGAAATCCAGCAGGTCGCGCAAGCGCCGGTAGGGGGCGAAGGGTTCGAGCATGGTCGGCGCGTGGCAACGGAAGGCCATGTCGAGCAGCCAGTCGCGGTCGGCTGGCGAGAGTTGTTCCGGATCGGCGCTGTCGGCAATGCGCAACAGCGGGTCGCGCCACTGATGGCTGTCGAACTGATTGGCGTAATCCTCGATCTGGTCGAGCAGCACCGGCACAAAATTGACGGTGCAGCGCACATTCGGATGGCGCTCCAGATGTGCTGCCATGTCGGTGTAGTCCTTGATGCTGTGCAGGAACACCCAGGGCAGCAGGAATTCCCCGCTGTCCGGGTGCCGGTAGTCCGGCTGGTGCATGTGCCAGAGAAAAGCCAGATCTGCCATCAGCGACCTTCAGCGGCGCCCTGGCCGAGCATTTCGGCCGTGACCAGCGTGATGCCCTTGGGGCTGACATGGAAGCGCTTGCGGTCCTCTTCCGGATCGACGCCGATGACCATGCCCTCGGGAATCCGGCAGTGCTTGTCGATCACGCAGCGCTTGAGCACGGCGTGGCGGCCGATGTCGACGTCGGGCAAGACCACGGAATCCTCGACGCTGGCCCAGCTATGCACATTGACGCTGGAAAAGAGCAGCGAACGCTTCACGCTGGCGCCGGAAATGATGCAGCCGCCAGCGATCAGCGAATCGACCGCCGTGCCGCGCCGGTCTTCGTCGTCGAAAACAAACTTGGCGGGCGGTATTTGCTCCTGATAGGTCCAGATCGGCCAGTCGCGGTCGTAGACATTGAGTTCCGGCGTGACCTTGGTCATTTCCATATTCGCCTCCCAGTAGGCGTCGATGGTCCCGACATCGCGCCAGTACGGTCGGTGATTGTCGCTGCCGACGCAGGAGTCCGCGAAGCGGTGGGCGAATACCCGGTAGCGGGGAACGATGTAGGGAATGATGTCCTTGCCGAAGTCCCGGTTGGAGCCCTTGGTCATCGCATCGCGTTCCAGTTGCTCGAACAGGAATTTGGTGTTGAAGATGTAGATGCCCATCGAGGCGAGCGCCCGATCAGGCTGACCGGGAATGGCGGGCGGGTTTTGCGGTTTCTCGACAAAGTCAATTACCCGATCCTGTTCGTCGACGCCCATCACCCCGAATTCGCGGGCTTCGTCCAGCGGCACGTCAATGCAGGCGACCGTCATGTCGGCATGATGCTTGACGTGGTGGGCCAGCATGCGGCCGTAGTCCATCTTGTAAATATGGTCGCCGGCAACGACCAGGATGTGTTCCGGCTGATAGCGGCGCAGGAAATGCAGGTTCTGGTACACCGCATCCGCCGTGCCTTGGTACCACTGCGTTTCGTCGATCTGCTGCTGGGCCGGCAGAAGCTGGATGAACTCGTCGAAACGGCCGTCGAGGAAGCTCCAGCCGCGCTGGATGTGGCGGATCAGGCTGTGCGCCTTGTATTGCGTGGCAACGCCGATCTTGCGGATGCCGGAATTGACGCAGTTGGATAACGTGAAGTCGAGGATGCGGAACTTGCCGGCAAAAGGCACGGCCGGCTTGGAGCGGAAATCGGTCAGTTGCTTCAGTCGGGTGCCCCGGCCCCCGGCCAGGATGATGGCGAAGGTATTGCGCGTCAGATGACTGATGAAGCGCATGTCGGTCTGTTCCCGCATTTCACAATAGGGCTGATGCGGACAGCTTGTGCTCATGGGCATTGCGGACCTCCCTAGTCACTGTTTTGGCTTATGATACTGCGGTAAGGGGGCCCTATGCTGCATGCCGACGCACTTTATCTGTTCAACGAAGGTCGAAATAATCAGGCTTATCGATTGCTCGGCGCCCATGCCGATATTTCCGGCACGACCTTCCGGGTCTGGGCGCCAAACGCCAGCCGGGTTTCGGTGGTTGGCGATTTCAACGGTTGGCATGGCGATGTGCACCAACTGCACCCGCTGGGCGAATCCGGCGTCTGGGAAATTGCTGTCGCCGAGGCCCATACTGGCAACCTTTACCGCTTCGAAATTACCAATCGCCACACCGGCGACAAGCTGATCAAGAGCGACCCCTATGGCCGTGGCTTCGAACTGCGGCCCGGTTCGGCGGCCTATGTCGTGCCGCCTTCAGCGCACGTCTGGGGCGATGCCGACTGGCTGCTGCAACGCGCCGGCTGGGACTGGCAGCAGGCCCCGGTCAATATCTACGAAGTGCATCCCGGATCATGGATGCGCCACCCCGACGGCAAGCCCTATCTGTGGGGCGAACTGGCCGAGCGACTGATTCCCTACGCACTGGCGCAGGGCTACACCCACCTCGAACTGCTGCCGATTACCGAGCATCCGCTCGACGAGTCCTGGGGCTACCAGACGACCGGCTATTTCGCGCCGACCGCGCGCTACGGCTCCGCCGACGAACTACGCGCCTTCGTAGACGCCTGCCACCAGGCTGGTCTGGGCGTGCTGCTTGACTGGGTGCCCGGCCATTTCCCGCAGGACGACTGGGCCCTGGCCCGCTTCGACGGCACGGCGCTTTACGAACACGAAGACCCGCGCCTCGGCCTGCATGCCGACTGGGGGACGCATATCTTCAACTACGGTCGGCACGAGGTGCGCAGTTTCCTGATGTCGTCGGCCCACTGGTGGCTGTCCGAATTCCATTTCGATGGCCTGCGCGTCGACGCCGTGGCCTCGATGCTTTATCTCGACTATTCACGCAAACATGGTGAGTGGCTGCCCAACAAGTTCGGCGGGCGGGAAAACCTGGAAGCCATCGACTTCCTGAAACAGCTCAATGCCATGGTGCACGGCGATTTCCCCGGGGCGCTGACCATTGCCGAAGAATCGACGGCCTGGCCGATGGTTTCCCGGCCGACCTACGTCGGCGGCCTCGGTTTCTCGATGAAATGGAACATGGGCTGGATGAACGACAGCTTGCGCTATTTTCACCGCGACCCGATCTACCGCCGCTGGCACCACAGCGAACTGACCTTCGGGCAGATTTACGCCTACAGCGAAAACTACGTGCTGCCCTTTTCGCATGACGAAGTGGTGCACGGCAAAGGCTCGCTACTCGGCAAGATGCCCGGCGATACCTGGCAACGCTACGCCAACCTGCGCCTGCTGCTCGCCTGGCAGGCCCTGACGCCGGGCAAGAAGCTGATGTTCATGGGGTGTGAGTTCGGTCAGCAAGGCGAATGGTCCGAAGGTCGCGAACTCGACTGGAGCTCGCTGGCCAATCCGGAAAATGCTGCCGCACAACGCCTGTCGGCCGATCTCAACCGCCTGTACCGCGACTTGCCAGCGCTGCACACCCAGGATTTCAGCCCCCTCGGCTTCGAGTGGATCGACTGCAACGACAGCGAACACTCGGTGCTGTCGTGGCTGCGTTGGGGCAAGGATGGCAGCTTTGTCGTCGTCGTTTTCAACTTCACGCCCGTGCCGCAAACCGCCTATCGTCTCGGCGTTCCCGAGGCGGGCACCTATGTCGAACTGCTCAATACCGATTCCGCCTTCTACGGCGGCAGCAACCTCGGTAACGGCGGTGCGCTAACTGCAACCAAAGGTGACTGGATGGGCCGTCCGGCCAATCTGGAAGTGACCATTCCGCCACTGGGGGCGGTGGTCTTGCGGCGCGAGTGAGCGGGTAGGTCAGGCATGGGCCATCGGTATGACCAGGCGCCAGGCCTTGAGTATCGAACGCTATTCGTTCAGACCGCGTAACTGAGCCTCGGCCCAAAGCGCCCCGGCAAAAGCCTTCCAGGCCGGACCGCCATGGCTTTCGATCCCCTGCCCGGCGCTCTTGGTCATGGTTTTGAGCATGATTCCCGCCAGGCCAAACAGGTCGACCTTGGCCATCAGCCGGTAGTCGACCGGGCTATTCGACGCGACTTTCAGATCTTCGGCCAGATGGTCGAAGGCTTCCCTGGCCAGCGCCCGGACCGCAGCCTGGTCCGACCAGTCGATGCCCAGCACAATGCCTTTGCGGACAATCTCGGCTTCAATTTCCTCGGTGTCCTTTGCGTAGTGGTCAAAACCGCTCATATTCGTCCTTTGGGATGGTCGGCCATGCGGGTAGTCGCATCAATGCGCGGCGATTGGTGGTCTATCGCCAGTCGCGACGGTCATGACGCTCGTGATCGTCATGGTCGTGGTGTCCGCGATGTTCTTCCCAGCCTCCACCCCGCAGGCGCCAGCGGCCATTGTCCTGTTCCCAGCGGTGCGGTACCCATTGTTGTCCGGGGCGTGGGGCTTCCCAGCGTCCTGGAACCCATTCGTGTCGATTGCCAGCCCAGTTCCAGAAGCCGTTAATCCAGACCTGGCTAACGACGGGGGGCGCACCCACGTATTCAACCCGTGGTGGCGGCGGGGCGATCATGACAGGCTCACGGTAGTAGGGGCGGCTCATCGGCGCGGGCGCCACGACGCAGCCGGAAAGAATGATGGCAGCGGCGATGGCGGTCAGTGCAAGTTTTATTTGCATTTGAATCCTCGGCGAGGGGGGTTCGGTCAGACGATAGTGATGTTTATACCGCGATCGGCATGCTGGCCGAACGGGTTTTACGAATTGTTTCAACCGGGATTGGCGTGTGGCAGGGGAGCCTAGAAACGCATCCCCAAGGAAATACGGGTCTGGTTGTCGAGCGAAAAATTCACCTTGTGATCCCGCGCCAAGCGAACGAATACCTCCTGGTAATCGTAAGTCAGCGCCAGCCCCTTGCCCGATACCGATGGATCATCCGGGCTCGCCCGGCCGTGCTTTTCGAACAGGTCGAGGGTCAGGCGTTGATCCTGCTCTGCTTGATAGCGGGCCACCACATGGGTAACGACTTGCTCGGTATGCAGACGGTTGTCTTTGACTGTATAAAGTGAAAGGTTGGTGCTTGGCAGCAGACGGGTGCCCAGGCCATAGACAACGGAATCGTTGGGGTCGAAATTCAGGTTGTAGTAATCCTTGGCATTGGTCCGGCCCAGCCCCAGCAAGGCATAGACAGCAGAGCCCAGTTCCAGGTTGACCGCGCCGCCGGCAAAACCATGGCTAGCCCACTGGAACGAGGGCACCAGCTTGGCATAATCCGACGCCAAGGTCAGTTCATAGCCACTCCGTGTCTGCTCGAACTCGCTGCCGCGCTGGTAGTAGCCCAGCCAGACCGCATGCGGGCCATGGTTTGCCCGCAAATTGACGTCCACTGCCGAGTGCTGATTGCTGGTCGCGTAATATGAAGGCGTCAGCTTGAACGCCCATTCGCTGGCGTCGTCGGCTGGTTGCTCAGCCCCGCCGGGGCGCGAAGCATCGGCGTTCGCGCCAAAGGCAACGAGCAGCAGGGGCAGCAAAAGGGTATGTTTATTGTTCATCGCTGCCTATGATAACAATCGAATATGATTGGATAGATGAACGGGCCACATTTCAGATGACTGATAGCGTTTCCTTGCCCAGCCGGTATCCGGCCATTGTCCGGGTGATTCTGGCTCGCCCACGCCTGGCCGTCAGCGTCCTGTCCGGCCTGCTGGTGGGTTGGTTGATTCCCGAGAGCCTTGTCCAGCATGGGGTCACGCGGGCGATTGTCGGGTGGAATATCGGTGCATGCCTCTATCTGGCCCTGGCCGCCCACATGATGTTCTGGTCGTCCCATGAACGGATGCGGGCCCGGGCCGGACAGCAGGATGAGGGACGCCGGCTGATCCTGGCGATGGTCATTGTCGCAGCCCTGGTTTCCCTGGGGGCGACCGTGGCTCAACTGAGCGTTGCCAAGGATTTGTCGGGAAGTGCCAAGTTCGCCCATGTCGCCCTGGCTGCATTGACGATCCTGACCGCATGGGCGTTCACCCAAACCATGTTTGCCCTCCATTACGCTCATGACTACTACACAGCTGAAGATGGTAGACAGCGCGGGGGGCTGGAGTTCCCCGGTGGGCATGCCCCTGACTATGGCGATTTCCTGTATTTCGCCTGCGTCATCGGCACCTCGGGGCAAACTGCCGACGTCAGCTTCACTGGCCGATCAATGCGCCGAACCGGTCTGCTCCATTGCGTTCTGGCCTTTTTCTTCAACACTACGGTCCTTGCCCTGACGATTAACATCGCTTCCGGGTTGATCTGACCGCCCATATTTCCAAGGTTGCATCATCGTGTCGACATCGAAACTCTTGAAGCGCTGTCTCGCGCTACTGCTAACCAGCCTGCTTTTCGGTTGCACCCTGCTGTCGTCGTGGCACTGGGAAAAGAGCGGGGCGAGCGAGGCTGAGTATTCATTCGATGAAGCGCAATGCAAGGCCAAGACCTATGCTGGCAATGACGGGGCGGTGACCAATGCCACCGTTCGGCGGATGCACGGCTGCATGGAGGCCAAGGGCTGGCGCAAGGTGCCGAACTAAGCGTTGGCGGGATCAGTCTTGTTGGGCGGCTCGCGCCAATGTGCCGCGCAGGCCGAGGTCTTCCACGGTCAGCAGCCGGATGGGCATGTTCTTGACCAGTTCGCTGTGCTCGCGTTTGGCCAGGAAGGCTTCGGTGAAGGAGCTGGCATCGATGTGAGGCAATAGTTTGGCGGCGATGCCGCCGGCCAGATAGACGCCGCCACGGGCCAGCCAGTGCATGGCGAGGTCGCCGGCGAAGGCGCCATAGCATTCAAGCCAGAGCTGTAACGCCGCATTGGCTGATTGATCGATACCGGCGAGGGCGGCTCGTCCGATTTCCTCCGGTGCACGCGTTTGACCGGAAAGAAAAGCAAAAATCCGTGACAGGCCAGGGCCGGAAACGATGTCTTCGACAGTAACCCGGCCGTTTTGAGCCAGTAGCCAGGCCCAGAGTTCGCCTTGCTGTGCGGTTTGCGGCGAGAAGCCGAAGTGACCGCCTTCGCCGGGGATGACGCGATAACGGTCGCTTTCCCAGATCAGCCCGGCGACGCCGAGGCCGGTGCCGGCGCCGAGAATGACACGCGGGGCGTGTTCTTCGGGCTGGCCGGTGTGCAGGGTCAGGATGTTCTGGTCATCGACCAAGGGCAGGCCGTGGGCAGCAGCGGCAAAATCGTTGATCAGTGAGACGCGGCCGATGGCGAACTTTTGCTCCAGCTCGCTGGCGGTCAGTTGCCAGGGCTGGTAGGTCAGCTTGGCATGGCGCCCATCGGTCGGGCCAGCGACGCCGAAGCAGGCAGTATTGATGGCTGGGTGGCCAGCGAGAAATTCAGCCAGCAGGTCGTCGAAGCTGGCGTAATCCAGGCTGGCGTAGCGTTGCTGGCGGACAATCTCGATGCGGCCATCGATTACTTCGGCCAGTGCCAGCAGCGTCTTGGTGCCGCCGAGATCGCCGCCGAGCAGCATTGCTTAAACGGCCACCGGGGCCGGGATGTGCGGGTGCGGGTCGTAGCCTTCGAGGCGGAAATCCTCGAAGCGGAAGGCGAACAGGTCCTTCACTTCCGGATTGATCCACATGGTTGGCAGGGGGCGGGTGTCGCGGGAAAGCTGTAGTTTGGCCTGCTCGAAGTGGTTCGAGTAAATATGAGCGTCGCCAAAGGTATGGACGAATTCGCCTGGCTGGTAGCCGCAAACCTGGGCCAGCATCATCGTGAACAGGGCGTAGGAGGCGATGTTGAACGGCACGCCGAGGAAAATGTCGGCGCTGCGCTGGTAGAGCTGGCAGGACAGCTTGCCGTTCGCGACGTAAAACTGGAACAGGCAGTGGCAGGGCGGCAGGGCCATGTTGTCCACGTCGCCGGGATTCCAGGCCGAGACGATGTGGCGGCGGGAATCCGGGTTGTTCTTCAGGCTGTTGACCAGTTGCGTGATCTGGTCGATGACGCGGCCGTCCGGCGTTTCCCAGCGGCGCCACTGCTTGCCGTAGACCGGGCCGAGATCGCCGTTCTCATCGGCCCATTCGTCCCAGATCTTGACGCCGTTTTCCTGCAGGTACTTGATATTGGTGTCGCCCTGGATGAACCACAGCAGTTCGTGGATGATCGATTTCAGGTGCAGCTTCTTGGTGGTCATCACCGGGAAGCCCTTGCTCAGGTCAAAGCGCATCTGCCAGCCGAAGACGGAGCGCGTGCCAGTGCCGGTACGGTCGGATTTGTCATTGCCGTTGTCCAGCACGTGGCGCATCAGGTCGAGGTAGGGCTGCATCGGGTCGGTCTTTCAGGCGATCAATTAATCGTCTTATTTTACATGGTGGACCGAGGCCCATGGGGCGGGAGCCGTAGCGATTGGGGCGATCAGGAAATAGCTCACGCCAGGAGTTGATATATCGGTCTAAACTGCCGAAAAAGTTTTTTAGCGGAGTGATAGTGCTGAATAAGGTGGCCAATCTTGGCGGGCTGTTTGCCCAGAAAGCGGATCATCCGCTGGCGGATTTGCGCGAATTGCGGAAAGTTCTCAGCGAAATTCCCAAGGACAATGCGTTCAAGGCGCTTGATGAACTGGCCGGCTGGCTGGAATCCCTGGCCGGGGTGGATGGTTTTCCGGCGGATCGCCGTTATGAAGTCGTTCTGCAACTGGACGAGGCGGCTCAGCCGCACCTGAAGCGCCTGGCGCGGGAGTATTTCCAGACACGCCTGTCGCGCTCGGAAGAGCAGCGCCTGTGGTCGATCAACTACGGTTTCTGGACATTGCTGGCGGCAGCGTACGAGCGTTGCTTGCTGTCCGTGGCAGAAAAACCGCGGCCGAGCGAGTTGGCAAAGACCGTTTTGCCTGTCTTGCCCATTCGTCTGATCGCCGCGTTGCGTCAGATGCTGAAATGGGAGCAGTTCCACTACGGCCCATCGCGCGGCGAACTCTGGCGCCGTCTGGGCTTTGCCTTGTTGTCAGCGGACGAGGCGGGACAGGCGAGCCGTGCAGTCTCGCTGCCAGGGAAAAGCGGAACGACATCGGCCGATCTCGAGTACCAGAAAGCCATGGTCTTTCAGGCGGCATCGCTGGATAGCCTGCTGCCGCTGGAAATCGAACTGGCCGAACGTCTGATTGCGCATTTCCTGCCGGGATTCGTCTTTGGCGCCCATGTTCATATCGACAGCGTCTATTGGTCTGATCTGGTGTTGCCGCAGCCGCCTTTGCGTTTGGCCCAGATGCCGGCGCAAGCCGTGCCGACCCAGCGTTTCCTCAAGCCCGGTGTGGCGCACGAAGCGATGCTCGCCTTGCTTGGCGAGTTGGAACGCGGAGGAGACATGCCTCCGGAGATTGACCTTGGCGGACAGTATCAGGTCAAGCTGCTGGTCAAGGTGCTACGCCATCTTGCGGCGTATCTTGCCCCCATCCCGCCGCAGCGCCAGTTCGATCGGCATCGGGTCAAGCACCGGATGTCGGTGCTGCACGGTCTGGTCAATGCCTTTGTGGTGTTTTCCGGCGAATTCGGCGGTCGGCCGGCCGGCTTGCCGGTTGAAAGCTGGGTGGTGGAGAACGTTAGCCGGGGTGGTTTCGGCGCGGTGCTCGGGAATGTGCCTGGCGAATGGTTGAAGGTCGGAGCCCTGATCGCCATGCAGCCCGAGGGTGGTGAAAACTGGCTGGTTGGCGTGATAAGGCGCTATCGCCGGGCTTCGGAGAGTGAATCGCGCATTGGCATTCAGGCGATTGCCCGCCAGGCGGTTTCGGTGGAATTAAGGATACGGACGGCTTCCAGCTATGCGTCTGCGGCCAGTATTCCCGCGTTGATGCTGCTCGATGGCAATGAGCCGGGTGAGCTACGGGTGATTCTGCCACCCATGACCTTCGATGCCCGCGAGAGCATGGAGTACGCCAGCGAGGGGCGGCGTTATGTGCTGACCCCGGTAGCGCTGGTCGAGCAGACCGGCGATTTCGAACTGGTCCGTTACCGCCAGAGCGTGCTCGGCTGATTACGGCTGTTTGGCCCGAATCGCCGATTTGGGCCGAAAGGCCTTGATCACGGCTTCGTTGGTTTCGGCGTAAGGGCCGCCGATCAGGTCGATGCAGTAAGGCACTGCGGCAAAGATGCCAACGTGCGTCACCTTGCCGTCGGCGTCGCGAACGCCTTCCAGCGTTTCCTTGATCGATTTCGGCTGGCCTGGCAGGTTGATGATCAACGCTTGCTTGCGGATCACGGCGACTTGCCGCGACAGGATGGCAGTCGGCACAAAGTTCAGGCTGATCCGCCGCATTTCCTCGCCGAAGCCCGGCATCTCCTTGTCGGCGACGGCCAGCGTCGCTTCCGGCGTCACATCGCGCCGGGCGGGGCCGGTGCCGCCGGTGGTCAGCACCAGATGGCATTGGCGTTCATCGACCAGTTCGACCAGCGTGCGCTCGATCGTCGGCTGATCGTCGGCGATCAGGCGGGTTTCGACGCGCCACGGGGTGGTCAGGGCCGACGAGAGCCATTCCTGCAACGCGGGGATGCCCTTGTCCTCATAAACGCCGGTTGAAGCGCGGTCGCTGATCGAAACCAGACCGACGACCAATTCCTCATTCATCGCCGGCTTCCTCTTCCGCCTCAGGCGTGCCCTGCCTGTCCAGCTCCTGCAGCACCTGGAAGATGGCCCGGAAGTTTTTCGGCGGCTTATTGTTTTCCTGCTCCTTCAGCGCATTACGGCGTAACTGGCGCATGTGCTGGAGATCGAGCGAGGGCCAGATGGCGGCGATTTCAGCCAGGAAGGACTCGTCTTCAAGCAGCCGGGTGCGGAAGCGCTCCAGCCGATGCAGACGGGCCGTTTCGGCCGACGATTCGCCGCGCAGCATGGCCAGGCCAGCCCGGATCGGTTCGTCGTCGACGCCGCGCATCAGCTTGCCGAGATACATCACCTGCCGGCGATGGGCGCCGTGTGCGGTGATTTTCTGACATTCGCGGACGGCTTCGAAAATATTTTCGGGCAGGTTGATCTTCTTCAACTGGCCAACGGAAAGCTCGACCAGTTCTTCGCCGAGATCGCGCAACTCATGCATCGCCTCCTTCTTCTTGGTCTTGGAAGGACGGCCGGTGTCTTCGGTGAAATCTTCTTCATGCATGGTTTGCGTCCGGTGCGGGCAATAACGGGCTGTTATGATAGCGACTTTCCCGCCCTGATGCCCCCTCCATGTCCGAAACTGCCGCATTTTCCTATCCCTTTGCCACCCTGCAGCAACTTGCCGACGATGTGCTCAAGCACGCCAAGGTCAAGGGGGCGACGGCCTGTGAAGTCGATGTCTCCGAGGGCTTCGGGCAATCGGTGACGGTGCGTTGCGATGAGGTTGAAACCATCGAGTTCAACCGCGACAAGGGTATCGGCATCACGATTTACTCCGGCCAGCGAAAGGGTTACGCCAGCACGTCCGATTTTTCGGCGCAAGCGCTGCGTGAAACCGTCGAGGCGGCACTCGATATTGCGCGCTTCACGGCCGAGGACGATTGCGCCGGGCTGGCTGATGCAGCGCTGATGGCCAAGGATTTCCCCGATCTCGATTTGTATCACCCCTGGGCGTTGACCGTCGAAGAAGCGATCGAGACGGCTCGTCGCTGCGAGCAGGCGGCTTTCGATGCCAGTCCGCTGGTCAGCAATTCGGAAGGCGCATCGATTTCGACGCAGCAGGCCCATTTTGTCTCGGCCAACAGCCTGGGCTTCATGGGGGGCTATCCGACCTCACGCCATTACATCTCGTGCTCGGTGATTTCCGGCGAGCAGGATGCGATGCAGCGCGACGACTGGTACACCACGCATCGCGACGCCAGCCGGCTGGATGACGCGGCGCAGGTTGGCCGCATTGCCGCCGAGCGTGCCGTTGCCCGTCTGGGTGGCCGCAAGGTCAAGACCGGCGAATTCCCTATCATTCTCGAAGCGCCACTGGCCGGTGGCCTGCTCGGCAGCCTGGTGCATGCCGCCAGCGGGGGGGCGCTCTACCGCAAGTCGTCTTTCTTGCTCGACCAGTTGGGCAAGAAAATCATGCCGGACTTCGTGCAGATCGCCGAACGGCCGCATATCAAGTGCGGCCTGGGCAGCGCTTCCTTTGACAGCGACGGTGTGGCGACGCGCGACCGCGAGGTGGTCAGCAACGGCATCCTGCAAGGCTATTTCCTGAGTACCTACACCGCCCGCAAGCTGGGCATGCAGACGACGGCGAATGCTGGCGGCAGCCACAATCTGATCATCCAGCCCGGCAACCTTGATCTCGACGGCCTGCTGGCCCAGATGGGCCGTGGACTGCTGGTTACCGAGCTGCTCGGCCAGGGCATCAACTACGTGACTGGCGACTATTCGCGCGGTGCGGCGGGCTACTGGGTTGAGGACGGCAAGATCGCCTACCCGGTCGAGGAAATCACCATCGCCGGCAATCTCAAGGACATGCTGGCCGGCATTGTCGCGGTTGGTAACGACGTGCAGATACGGGGCAGCAAGATTACCGGTTCGATCATGATCAACCGGATGACGGTCGCTGGCGAATAAGCGCGTGCATTAGGGTTTTCCGCAAGTCGTTATCGTTGAAGATTTGGCTAGAATGGAATAGCTACATTCTGACGTGCCCAACGATTAACGAAGGAGACAATATGCAACGTCGTGATTTTCTGAAAAAGGCTTCTATCGGTGCCGCTGCCGGTGCCGCGACCACGCTGGCTGCTCCAGCCATCGCCCAGTCGTCCCCGAGCATCAAGTGGCGCCTGACCTCCAGCTTCCCGAAGAGCCTGGACACCATTTACGGTGGTGCCGAAGTGCTGGCCAATCGCCTGCGCGCGATGACTGGCGGCAAGTTCGACATCCGTGTATTTCCCGGCGGCGAGATTGTCCCCGGCCTGCAGGCGCTCGATGCGGTGCAGCAAGGTACGGTTGAAGTCTGTCACACCTGCTCCTATTACTACGTTGGCAAGGACAAGACCTTCGGTTTCGGTACCGCCGTGCCGTTCGGCATGAATGCCCGCCAGATGAACGCCTGGATCTACTACGGTGGCGGTCAGAAAGTGCTCGACGAGTTTTACGCCAACTACAATGTTGTTTCCTTCGCTGGCGGCAATACCGGTACCCAGATGGGCGGCTGGTGGCGCAAGGAAGTGAAAACCCTGGCCGACCTCAAGGGCGTCAAGATGCGTATCGCCGGTCTGGGCGGCGCTGTCTTCTCCGAACTCGGCGTTGTGCCGCAGCAGATCGCCGGTGGCGACATCTATCCGGCGCTGGAAAAGGGCACCATTGATGCGGCCGAGTGGGTTGGTCCGTACGATGATGAAAAGCTCGGCTTCTACAAGGTTGCCAAGAACTACTACTACCCGGGCTTCTGGGAACCGGGTCCGACCATCCACTTCTTCGTCAACAAGAAGGAATGGGACAAGCTGCCGAAGGAATATCAGGAGGCCTTCCAGGCCGCTGCCTACGAAGCCAACGTCACCATGATGGCCGAATACGATCACAAGAACCCGATCGCCCTGTCCAAACTGCTGCAAAACGGCGTCAAGCTGCATGCTTTCTCGGACGAAATTCTTGAAGCGGCCTACAAGGCTTCGCAGCAGCTTTACGCCGATGAATCTGCCAAGAACCCGGCCTTCAAGAAGATTTACACCGAATACGAGAAGTACCGCAAGACGCAGAATGCCTGGTTCAGCGTGGCTGAAATGCGCATGGACCGCTTCCTGCAAACGCACAAGTAAGCGTTCCTCGCTCAAACAAAAAACCCGCGGATTCCGCGGGTTTTTTTATGGTGGCTCGCTGGCCTCAGTTTTCCAGCAGGCTACGCAGCATCCAGGCATTCTTTTCATGAATCTGCATGCGCTGGGTCAGCAGGTCGGCGGTCGGTTCGTCGCCGGCCTTGTCCACCAGCGGGAAGATGCTGCGCGCGGTCTTGGTGACGGCTTCCTGGCCAGCCACCAACTGCTTGATCATCTCTTCGGCGGTGACCTTGCCTTCGCTCTCCTTGATTACTGTCAGCTTGGCGAATTCGCGATAGGTGCCGGGGGCGGCGACGCCCAGCGCGCGGATACGCTCGGCGATCAAATCCAGCGCATTCCACAGTTCAGTGTATTGGTCCATGAACATCACGTGCAGGGTGTTGAACATCGGACCGGTGACGTTCCAGTGGAAGTTATGGGTCTTCAGGTAGAGAGTGAAAGAGTCGGCGAGAAGTCGGGAGAGTCCCTCGGCAATTTTTTCGCGGTCTTTCTTGCTGATTCCGATATCCATGTTGGTCTCCTGATGCGGTGAGTTGATGAAATCATTGTGCGCCAGCGGAGTGCTCGGTACCAATGAGCAATGCCGATGGCAATCATAGTCGCAATTGATGGCGAAAAAAAAACGGGGCCGAAGCCCCGTTGAGATTGGTTTCATGTCGATGGCGTGTTACTTGTTTTCGTTGCTTTGCAGATTCTTCAGCAGATCGGCCGCCGAGTCTTCGGTCGGCGCCTTGGCCCCTTCGCCCTCCTGCATCATCGTACTAAGGTCGACATCGCCCTGTTGCTCGATCCGGGCCTTCTCCGCCGGGTCGCCGTAGCTGACGATGTTCGGGAAGATGATGATGATCGCGACCATGATGATCTGGATGCAGACGAACGGAATGGCTCCCCAGTAGATGTCCGTTGTCTTGACCGAACTCGGGGCGACCGAGCGCAGGTAGAACAGCGCGAAGCCGAATGGCGGGTGCATGAACGAGGTTTGCATGTTGACCGCGAGCAGTACGCCGAACCAGACCAGGTCGATGCCCAGCTTGTCCGCGACCGGTGCCAGCAGCGGCACGATGATGAAGGAAAGTTCGAAGAAGTCGAGGAAGAAGGCGAGCACGAAGACCAGGATATTGACCACGATCAGGAAGCCGACCTGGCCGCCGGGCAGGCCGAGCAGCAGGTGCTCGACCCACAGGTCGCCATTGACGCCGCGGAAGACCAGGCCGAATACCGTCGAACCGACCAGGATGAAGACCACGAAGGACGACAGCTTGCCGGTGGTTTCCATGGCTTGCTTGAGCAGGCTGAAGGTAATCCGCTTGCGGGCCAGGGCCAGGATCAGCGCGCCGGCTGCACCCATGGCGCCGCCTTCGGTTGGCGTTGCAATACCGAGGAAGATGGTGCCGAGAACCAGGAAGATCAGGACCAGTGGCGGCACCAGCGTGGTCAGTACGCGCAGCAACAGTTTGGCACCACGCAGCGTGCGAGCTTCCGGCGGCAGGGCCGGGCAGGTCTTGGGCTTGATGATCGAAAGGATGGCGACGTAGCCGACGTACATGCTGGTCAGGACCAGGCCGGGCACCATGGCGCCTTCGTACATGTCACCGACCGAACGGCCCAGCTGGTCGGCCATGATGATCAGCACCAGAGACGGCGGGATGATCTGGGCCAGCGTGCCGGAAGCGGCGATAACGCCGGACGCCAGTCGCCTGTCGTAGCCGTAGCGCAGCATGATCGGCAGCGAAATTAGACCCATCGAGATGACTGAGGCGGCAACCACGCCGGTCGTCGCAGCAAGCAGGGCGCCGACGAAGATCACGGCGTAGGCCAGACCGCCACGCATCGGGCCGAACAGTTGGCCGATGGTGTCGAGCAGGTCTTCCGCCATGCCGGATCGCTCTAATATCAGCCCCATGAAGGTAAAGAAGGGGATGGCGAGCAGCGTGTCGTTGGCCATGATGCCGAAGATGCGCTCGGGCAGGGCCTGGAACAGCGCCGGGGTGAGCAGGCCGAGTTCGATGCCAAGCAAACCGAAGACGATGCCGTTGGCCGCCAGTGCGAAGGCAACCGGGTAGCCGAAGAGCAGGAATAGCACGAGGGCGCCAAACATCAGCGGCGCCATATTGGCGATGACCCATTCCATTATTTGGCCTCCTTGGCTTTGGCGGCAGCGATGGCGGCGGCCAGTTCTTCTTCGGCCGTCGGGCCTTTTTTCTTGTCGTTCGGGTCGTCGATCATTCCGGCCAGGAAGGCAATGCGCTTGATCAGCTCGGAAATGCCTTGCAGCGCCAGCAGCGTGAAACCGATCGGCAGCAGGATCTTGACCGGCCAGCGTAGCAGGCCGCCTGCATTGGCCGACATTTCATTGATCTTGATGGAGTCGGCGATCAGCGGCAGCGACAGCCAGAGGATCGTGATGACCATGGGCAACAGGAAAAACAGGCTGCCGATGATGTCGATGACGGCCAGGCCGCGTGGTGAGAGCTTGCCGGACAAAACGTCGATGCGGACATGCTCGTTACGTTGCAGCGTGTAAGGAGAGCAGAGCAGGAAAACCGCCGCAAACAGATACCACTGGATTTCCAGCAGGCCGTTTGAACTGTAGTCAAAAAGAAAGCGCACGACCGCGTTGCCGGAGCTGACAATGGTCATTGCCAGAACCAGCCAGAATGCGCCTTTGGCAACACGCTCGTTGAGCCAGTCGATCAGCTGCGAGAGCTTGAGCAGAAGGGTCACGAAAATTCCTCCTCGGTTGATAGAATTCCCGACTTCTTGAAGTGGTCGGGGTTAATTGAAATCCCAGTGGGCCAAATTTACAGCGAAGGGCATAGGTGGAAAATGGTGGAAATCCCTACAACCCGACTCACTCGCATCTGTCTGGTGCGCCATGGCGAGACAGAGTGGAATGCCGAACGGCGCATCCAGGGCCAGATCGATATCGGCCTCAACGAAACCGGCCAGCGGCAGGCCGTGGCAGCCGGGCGCTGGTTGAAGCAGGCGGGCATTATCGCGCTCTATAGCAGTGATCTCAAACGGGCATGGACGACGGCGCTGGCGATCGGGGCTGAGCTCGGCCTGCAGCCGAGCGCCGTGCCGGAAATGCGCGAGCGTCGTTATGGTGTTTTCGAGGGCTTGACCTACGATGAGGCCAAGTCGAAGCATCCGGCTGGCTATGCCGCCTTCGAGGGGCGTAACGCCGATTACAATTTCGAAAACGGCGAAAGCCTTCATGTCATGTTTGAGCGTGTCACCGGCAAACTGAAAGAGCTTGCCGCGCGGCATTCGGGTGGGGTGATCGCGGTTGTCCTGCATGGCGGCGTACTCGATGTCATCAATCGTTTTGTGCGTGGCAACCCGTTGGAAATGCCCCGTGACTTTCTGATTCCCAATGCGGGCATAAACTGGATTGCTTTGGCGGATGGCACCTGGCACCTCGAAACATGGGGCGAAACGGACCATCTGGAGCCGGGCGCCCTTGATGAGCTTCCGGCGTGATAAAATTTCACCCCTTTTCAATGGCTTGAGGCATTTGACATGTTTTCCGCGAAAGACACCCTGGCAAAAGTTGACCCTGAACTCTGGCAGGCCATTCAGGCCGAAGTACAGCGTCAGGAAGACCACATCGAACTGATCGCGTCCGAAAACTACGTGAGCAAGGCTGTCATGGAAGCCCAGGGCTCCCAGCTGACCAACAAGTACGCCGAAGGCTACCCGGGCAAGCGCTACTACGGTGGCTGCGAATACGTTGACGTCGCCGAGCAGATCGCCATCGACCGCCTGAAGAAGCTGTTCGGCGCAGAAGCGGCCAACGTCCAGCCGAATTCCGGTTCGCAGGCTAACCAGGCAGTGCTGATGGCCTTTGCCAAGCCGGGCGACACCATCATGGGCATGAGCCTGGCCGAAGGTGGCCACCTGACCCACGGCATGGCGCTCAACATGTCCGGCAAGTGGTTCAACGTCGTCTCCTACGGCCTGAATGAAAAGGAAGAGATTGACTACGACAAGATGGAAGCGCTGGCCCGCGAGCACAAGCCGAAGATCATCGTCGCCGGTGCCTCCGCCTACGCCCTGCGCATCGACTGGGAACGCTTCGCCAAGATCGCCAAGGAAGTCGGCGCCATTTTCTGGGTAGACATGGCCCACTACGCCGGTCTGATCGCCGCCGGTTTCTACCCGAACCCGGTGCCTTTCGCCGACGTCGTGACCTCGACCACGCACAAGACCCTGCGCGGCCCGCGCGGTGGCGTCATCCTGATGAAGGCCGAGCATGAAAAGGCCCTCAATTCCGCCATCTTCCCGGGCCTGCAAGGCGGTCCGCTGGAGCATGTGATCGCCGCCAAGGCTGTGGCCTTCAAGGAAGCCGCGACGCCCGAGTTCAAGAACTACCAGGAACAGGTCATCAACAACGCCCGCGTCATGGCGCGCGTGCTCGGTGAAGAGCGCGGTCTGCGCATCGTTTCCGGCCGTACCGAAAGCCACGTCTTCCTGCTCGACCTGCGTGCCAAGAACATCACCGGCAAGGACGCCGAAGCCGCTCTGGGCCGCGCCCACATCACGGTCAACAAGAACGGCATCCCGAACGACCCGCAGAAGCCGTTTGTTACCTCCGGCATCCGTATCGGTTCGCCGGCCATGACGACGCGCGGTTTCACCGAAATCGAAGCCGAGCAGATCGCTCATCTGGTTGCTGATGTGCTGGAAGCACCGAACGACGAAGCCGTGGCCGCAACTGTTCGCGAGAAAGTTTCGGCCCTGTGCAAGAAGTTCCCGGTCTACGGCGCCTAAGAAAATTTCAGCGCTTGCCCGCCCTGCGTTGCGCCCCCTTGCCGTAGCTGATCTGCTGGCTGCGGGGGGCGTCGCCTTGTTCGGGCAGCGCACTGAAGTTTTCAGGAGTTTGATGTGAAATGTCCTTTCTGCGGTGCCGAAGATACGGCGGTAGCCGATACCCGTCTCAATGACGAGGCTGACGTCGTTCGTCGTCGCAGAAAGTGCAATGCCTGCGACAAACGTTTTACCACCTACGAGCGGGCTGAAATCCAGCTGCCGCAGGTGGTCAAGAAAAATGGTCTGCGTACCGAGTTCAGCCGGGCAAAACTGCGGGCCAGTCTGGAACTGGCGCTCCGCAAGCGGCCAGTTTCCATTGAGTCGGTCGATGCGGCGGTGGCCGATATTGAAGAGCGCCTGCTGTCGGCTGGCGAGCGCGAGGTGACAACGCAGCAGCTGGGCGAACTGGTCATGCGCGAGTTGAAGAAGCTCGACAAGGTCGCCTATATCCGCTTCGCCTCGGTCTATCGAAATTTTGAAGACGTGGACGCCTTCTCCAGGGCGATCCGCGAAGTCTCTCCCGCCGCCAAGAAAAAATGAGTTTTTCCGCCGTCGACCACGGCATGATGGCCCGCGCCCTGCAGCTGGCCGAGCGCGGCTTGTGGACGACGTCGCCGAATCCCCGTGTTGGCTGTGTGCTGGTCCGTGACGGCGAGATTGTCGGCGAAGGCTGGCACGAGAAGGCCGGGGAGCCGCATGCCGAAGTTCACGCCTTGCGCTCGGCCGGTGAGAGGGCGAAAGGTGCTACCGCCTACGTGACCCTGGAGCCGTGCAGTCACCACGGTCGCACACCGCCGTGTGCCGAAGCCCTGATCGCGGCCGGGATCTCCCGTGTTGTGGCAGCGATGACCGATCCCAATCCGCTGGTCTCCGGTAAAGGTTTGGCCTTGTTGCGGACGGCGGGTATCGAAACGGCGAGTGGCCTGCTCGAAAACGAGGCGCGCGAACTCAACATCGGTTTCGTCTCGCGCATGACCCGTGGTCGGCCTTGGCTGCGCCTGAAGGTGGCTGCCAGCCTGGATGGCAAGACCGCACTGAACAATGGCGTCAGCCAGTGGATTACCGGCCCGGATGCCCGCCGCGATGGCCATGCCTGGCGGGCACGCGCTTGCGCGATTCTGACCGGCATCGGTACGGTGCGCGACGACGACCCGCAACTGTCGGTGCGCGATGTGGCGACGACCCGCCAACCCCTGCGAGTGGTTGTCGACAGCAAGCTGGAAACGCCGGTAGATGCCCGGATTCTGCAAGGCGGCCCGGTCCTGATCGCGGGGGCTATTGAGAACAACGCAAGAATCGAGTCACTGCGCTCGCTTGGCGCTGACGTGCTCATCCTGCCCAATCCGTCGGGCAAGGTGGATTTGATGGCGCTGCTTGTTGCGCTGGGGCAGCGTGGCATCAACGAAGTGCATGCCGAAGCGGGCTTCAAGCTGAATGGCTCGTTGCTGCGCGAAGGCCTGGTCGATGAACTGCTGCTTTATCTGGCACCCTGCCTGATCGGCCATCAAGCGAGCGGCCTGTTCAACTTGCCGGAACTGTCTACGTTGGACGGCAAGCAGCGCTTGCAGATTCGTGACCTGCGTCAGGTCGGGGCAGATATTCGGGTGATTGCCCGCTTGGGTAATTCTGACGCGCGCTGACGCCTGCCTGCGGCCAGTCTTCGCATCTCATATCAGTGCGCGTCAGAATTTGGCCCGCACACGGCGCAGCCGCTGTCCTTCTTGAAGCGGACGGTTCGCCATTCCATCGTTAAGGCGTCGAGTAGCAGCAGCCGGCCAGTCAGCGATTCGCCGATGCCGGCGGCCAGCTTGAGGGTTTCAGCTGCCTGCATGGTGCCGATGATGCCTGTCAGCGGGGCGAAAACCCCCATGACTGCACAACGCACTTCCTCGACATCCTCGCCTTCCGGAAACAGGCAGTGGTAGCACGGCGAATCGTCGCGGCGCAGGTCGTAGACGCTGATCTGGCCGTCAAAACGGATGGCGGCGCCGGAAATCAGCGGTTTTTTGTGAAGGACGCAGGCGCGGTTGATGGCGTGGCGGGTCGCAAAATTGTCGGTGCAATCGAGAACGATATCTGCGGTGGCGACCAGAGCGTCAAGCTCGGTACCGGATAGGCGCTTTTGTAGCGGAACGATGGAGATTTCGGGGTTGATGGCGCTCAGTGCCTGTCGGCCCGATTCGGCTTTGGCCATGCCGACGCGACTCTGTGTATGCAGGATCTGCCGCTGCAGGTTGGTGAAATCGACGGTGTCGTCATCGACGAGCGTGATCTTGCCAATGCCTGCCGAGGCTAGGTACAGCGCAGCTGGCGAGCCAAGGCCGCCGGCGCCGATGACTAGCGCGTGTGAGGCCAGGATTTTTGCCTGGCCTTCGATGCCCAGGGCGTCGAGCAGGATATGGCGGCTATAGCGGAGTAGCTGGTCGTCAGTCATTTTAGGATCGGGGATCGGGTGATTAGGGGCGAGCGGTCTTGCTGACAGCTCGATCCTCGATCCTGTTAACTACTTGTATTCGCGCCACTCCAGCGGCGTGTCGTCGTGGTCACCGTGGGGGTGTTGCTCCCAGGCTTGGACGTAGCCTTCGGATGTGGATCGCTTCAGGCGCTTTTCTGGCGCACCGAGGTTGTGCAGCTGGGTGTCCTCGACGTAATAAATCAGCGCGCGGGTCAGCTTGCTCATCAAGGTGTTGTCGAGGTGATAACCCTTGTCGACGAGATGCTCGTCGAGTTCGCGCAAGGTGTGGTCCTTCAGGTCATAGCTGACGCCAAGCGAACGCTTGTCGTATTTCGGCTGGATGGCGACAGCATCCAGCCGTTGCAGGTCATCGGCCGCTTCCGGCACCTGGCCGGGCGGGAACTTGGAGAACTGAATCTCCCGTTTTTTCTTGAGGTCTGTGCCGGCCATCATCCCTCCCGATCAGTGAGCTATTGGGCTTTATTCTGCATGATCTGCAGACCCTTGAGTAGGTTTATCGCCTGCTGGAATTGGTAATCGCTCTTGCTCGCATATTCCAGTCGTTGCGGCAGTTCGTCTTCGGCGTCTTCCTTGCCGTTTTTGTCCTTGCCGGATTTTGGCGAGGTCTTGGCCTGCGGCTTGGTGTCGGCCTTCGGAAGTTCCTTGCCGGCTTCCTTGTCCCGGTCGTTGGTCAGGTGGCGGTCCAGATCGGCCTCGCGCAGACGCATTGATGCGGCGGCGTTGCCATTCAGACTTTCCTCGACGACGATGTCCGGTGTGATGCCCTTGGCCTGGATGGAACGCCCCGACGGCGTGTAGTAGCGGGCCGTGGTCAGCTTGATCGCGGTGTTGCCGGGGAGTGGCAGCACGGATTGCACGGAGCCCTTGCCAAAGGTCTGGGTGCCGACGATGACGGCGCGCTTGTGATCCTGCAATGCGCCGGCAACGATTTCGGAAGCCGAGGCGGAGCCGCCATTGACCAGGACGACCATCGGCACATTCTTGGCTTCGATCGGCATGCCCTTCAGCGAATCTTCCTTGGTGCCGCGCTGATAGTCCTGCGTCCGGGCTCTGAATTCCTGCTTGGCATCTTCAGTGCGGCCATCGGTGGAAACCACCTTGACGTCCGGCGGCAGGAAGGCCGCGGAGACGCCGATCGCGCCATGCAACAGGCCACCCGGGTCGTTACGCAGGTCAAGCACCAGTCCTTGCAGCTTGTTGCCGTCCTTGTAGAGGCCAGCGACGTGCTTGGCCAGTTCGGCAATGGTGTTTTCCTGGAACTGGGTGATACGGACCCAGCCGTAGCCCGGTTCGATCAGCTTGGACTTGACGCTCTGCACCTTGATCACTTCGCGGATCAAGGTCAATTCGATGGGCTTGGTTTCACCCTTGCGGATGATCGACAGCTTGATCGGGGTCTTCGGCTTGCCGCGCATCTTCTTGACCGCTTCGGACAGCGTCAGGCCTTTGACCATGGTGTCATCCAGCTTGAAGATCAGGTCGCCGGACTTGACGCCAGCGCGATAGGCCGGGGTGTCCTCGATCGGCGAAACGACCTTGACCAAGCCATCTTCCATGCCCACTTCGATACCGAGGCCGCCAAATTCCCCCTGGGTGCCGACCTGCAGATCCTTGAAGGCATCGGCATCCAGGTAGGCGGAGTGCGGGTCGAGGTTGGACAGCATGCCGGAGATGGCATTGGTAATCATCTTCTTGTCTTCGACCGGCTCGACATAGCCTTGCTTGATGGCGCTATAGACCTCGGCAAAGGTGCGCAGCTCCTCGATCGGCAGTCCGGGCTTCGCCTCCTTGTCGGCGAGTGCCGGGAAGTTCAGGCTGATCAGTGCGCCGGCGACGAATGCGCCTACGGTCAAGCTAATGGTTTTCGTTTTGCTCATTTCAAGCTGGCCCATTTCATCGGGTCGATCGGTTGCCCTTGGTGGCGGAGTTCAAAGTATAAACCGGATTCCGGATTGCCCCCGCTGTTCCCGACGGTCGCGACGGTTTCCCCGCCTTTGACCGCCTGACCGACCTGCTTCAGCAAGGAATCGTTATTGCCGTAGATCGATAAATAAGCGTCGCCGTGGTCGACAATCAGCAAATTGCCGAAGCCGCGCATCCACTCCGAGAAGACGACGCGACCGCCGGCAATCGCTTTGACCTCGCTACCCGAGCCAGCCTTGATGAACAGACCGCGCCAGGTGCCACCGCCATCTCGGGGCGACCCGAAGCGTCCGGAGACTGCGCCGCGCACCGGTAGCCGCAGGTTTCCACGCTGGCGGGCGAAGCTGCCGTCGCTGGCTGCCGGTTCGTAGCGGTTCTCCGCTTCGACTGCTCGTGGTCGGGATGGTTCGATGTTGGGGGCTGGACGGGCGATCTCCCTTTCTTCCGTCTGGGGATGGCGTTTGTCCTTTTCCCGTTCCTTCTCGCGCTCTTTTTCCTTCTGTCGCGCCGCGGCCTGGCGGGCCTCGGCGGCGCGAGCGGCTTCGGCGGCCTTGGCGGCCTGTGCCGCCTGGGCGGCGAGGATTTTCGACAGCCGGTCAATCAGCTGGGTCATCCGTCGTTCGTTTTGCTGCAGGTTGCCAATTTCCTTGCGCTGGGCGCTGACCTTGCTGGAGATCTGGGCGTACAGAGCCATGCGGTCTTCGCGTTGCTTTTGCAAATCGGCATGGCGCTTCTGTTGTTCAACCTCGATTTCGGCCAGTTCGGCGCTGCGCTCCTTGGCGTCGGCCGCCAGTGATTTTTTCTTGTCGAGCGTCGCGTTGATTTCGCCCATCAGTTCGGCGCGGGTCAGGGCGATGGCAGACAGATAGTGCAGATCGCGCGCCATCTGATTGGGGTCATCGCCGTTGAGCAATAGCTGCAGGGAGTCTGGGGTGCCGCGCAGGTATTGCTTGTAGAGCAGCTTTTCCAGTTGTGCCTGCTGCTGGCTCAGTGTGACACCGAGTTCCTGCGATTGTTGTTCGAGATTTTTTAGCCTGGATTGCAGTCGGCTGCGCTGGTCGTTCAGTTCGTGCAACTCGCGTTGGAGCCGGGATATTTGACGCTCGGATTCACGCAGGCGGTCGCCGGCATCCGCTTTGTTCTCTTCGCTGGTCGATAATTCCTTGCGCAGTCCCTCGATTCGGCTGCGCAATTCGCCCAGATCGGCCTGTTTTTCGGCAATTTCGGGCGCCGCGACGGCGGGGGTGGATTTTTTTTCGCTCGCCGATGGCTTGGCGTCGACCAACGGTGTGCCAAGGCAAACAGCGGCTATCAGCGCCACCGTCAGCCTTTTGCCTGAGCGCCGAGTGCCGCGCACGCCACCACGGGGTCGTTCAATAATCATTCCGGATTGATTTCGGTTACGCGAAACGTAAAACGCTATTTTATAATGCGTCATTAACCGATAACGAGGTTTTATCTTGGAAACGCCTTCCTTCAGTTTGATCGACAAGCAGGAGCACATCGAGCTGGCTGCCCGTGCGCTGAAATCCATTGCTCATCCGTTGCGCCTGAAAATTCTTTGTGTGCTGGGCGAGCAAGAAGCCTGCGTACAGGAAATCGTCGACGCCGTAGGAACGTCGCAGAGCAATATTTCCCAGCACCTGGCCATCCTGCGTGAGAAGGGAGTGCTGGTCACTCGCAAGGACGCAAATCGTGTGTTTTACCGGGTCGGTGATCAGAGAACGCTGCAATTGGTCAGTATGATGCGTGAAGTATTTTGTGGCACGGGAGCCTGATTAATGCCGATGGAATTTATCAATCAAAACGTTTTGCTGATTTCGCTGGTGGTTGTCAGCGGCTTGTCGATGCTCTGGCCACTATTGGCCCGTCCTTCCGGCAACGCGGTCACTCCTGCCGAGGCGACACAGCTCATTAATCGCGAAGATGCCCATATCGTCGATGTGCGCGAGGCGGACGAATATGCGTCGGGGCATCTGCCGGACGCAAAAAACATCCCGGTGGCCAAGCTGGCTGATCGTATTGGAGAGCTTGAGAAGTTCAAGGACAAGCCGATTATCGTTTGCTGCGCGACTGGCATGCGTTCAAACAAGGCTTGTGCCGAGCTCAAGAAGCACGGTTTCGAAAAGTTGCACAATCTGGCTGGCGGTGTCGATGCCTGGGTTGGCGCGGGTTATCCGATCAAGAAGGGTAGCAAGAGCAAATGACTGCGCCTGTGCTGATGTACACGACGGCGGTCTGCCCTTACTGCATTCGTGCCAAGCAGTTGCTCGCCGCACGTGGGGTGACGCAGATCGAGGAGGTTCGGGTTGATCTAGATCCCGAGCGCCGCGATGAAATGATGCTGAAAACCAAGCGGCGTACCGTACCGCAGATCTTCATCGGTGACACCCACGTGGGTGGCTGTGACGATCTTTACGCTCTCGATGCAGCGGGCCAGTTGAAGCCCATGCTCGAAGGCTGAACCGAACCGATTTAATCTCTGAAAGAAAACCATGGAACAAAACGAACAGCCCGTTTTTGGTATTGAAAAGCTCTACGTCAAGGATCTGTCGGTCGAAGTGCCGAATGCGCCGGAGATTTTCCTTGAGCGCGAGCAGCCTCAGGTTGAGATTCAGCTCAATACGGGTGGCCGTGCGGTTGGCGATGGCGTATACGAAGTGGTGCTGACCGTGACGGTTACCGCCAAGATGCCTGAAAAAACAGTCTTCCTGGTCGAGGTTGGCCAAGCCGGCATCTTCCGTATCCAGAACGTTCCGGAAGAGCAACTGGAGCCGCTGATCGCCGTTGCCTGCCCGAACATTCTGTTCCCTTACGCTCGCGAAGCCGTTTCCGATGCGGTCAGCCGTGCTGGTTTCCAGCCGATCGTGCTGCAACCGGTAAATTTTGAAGGCATGTACATGCAGCGCCTGCAGGAACAGGCTGGCGCTCCGGCCGAAGTGCCGATTCAATAAGATGACTAGCATGTGGCGTCGCGTCCTTGTCGCCCTGTCGATGCTCGGCGCTGCTGGTGCAGCGTCGGCCATCGACTATCGCTCGATCAACGTGCCGGCGGCCATCCTTTACGACGCGCCGTCGCAGCAGGGAAAAAAGCTGTATCTGATCAAGGCGCAGACGCCTGTTGAGGTGGTGGTTCGACTCGAGGGGTGGTTCAAGGTTCGTGATGCCGAGGGTACGCTGGCCTGGGTTGAGTCTCGCAATGTCAGCGAACGCCGGATGCTGGTGGTCACCTCGCCGCGAGCCGAAATCCGCCAGGCGGACAAGGCAGAGGCAACGGTGCTCGCCGAACTCGACAAGTGGGTTGCCGTCGAGTTTGTCGAATCCGCATCTCCAGGCTGGGCCAAGGTACGCCATCGTGATGGCGCAACCGGCTATATCCGTTCGACGCAGGTTTGGGGGCTATGAAGATAACGCTGCTTGGTGCTGGCGCTTGGGGGACGGCGCTATCCATCGCCTTCTCCGGCAAGCATGATCTGACGCTCTGGTCCCGTGAGGCAGATGTCGCGGATGATCTGCGCAAAACTCGCGAAAATCACCGCTTCTTTCCTGGCTACAAATTGCCGGAGTCAGTCGCTGTGTCGACTGATTTCGAGGTGGCCGTTGCCGGTGCCGAGTTGCTTGTTGTCGCTACGCCGATTGCCGGACTGCGGCCGACGGTTGAGCGCTTGCAGGCACTTGGTTGCAAGCTTCCTGTGCTTTGGGTGTGCAAGGGTTTTGAAGCTGGTAGTGGCAAGTTGCCGCATCAGGTGGTTGCTGAGGTGCTAGGCAAGGAGGCGCTCTGTGGCGCCCTTTCCGGCCCGAGCTTTGCGGAAGAGGTTGCCGCAGGGCAGCCGACGGCGGTATCGCTGGCCACGAATGATCCGGCCTTTGCCCGTGAGGCCGCTCGCCAATTGCACACGACCCGCCTGCGCATTTATGCCAATGATGATCTGGTTGGCGTCGAGGTCGGTGGTGCGGTCAAGAATGTCCTGGCCATTGCCACCGGTGTTTGTGACGGGCTTGGCCTCGGCCTGAATTCCCGTGCTGCGCTGATGACCCGTGGCCTGGCTGAAATCGCCCGCCTCGGTCTGGCGCTGGGAGCTGATCGTCAGACTTTCATGGGGCTGGCTGGCATGGGCGATCTGATCCTGACCTGTACTGGCGATCTGTCGCGCAATCGTCGGGTTGGTTTGGCGTTGGCGCAGAACAAGTCGCTGCCGCAGATCCTCGAAGAGCTGGGGCACGTCGCTGAAGGTGTTTATACCGCCCGGGAAGTCGATCGGCTGGCGGCCAGGCTCGGCGTCGAGATGCCGATCAGTGCTGCTGTTGCGGCCGTTCTTGATGGCCGTCTGACGGCAGCTCAGGCGGTTGAACAGTTGATGGCCCGCGATCCCAAGGAAGAGCTGGCTTAAAGCGAGCCCGGGAAGCCGGTCTGGCGCCAGGCTTCAAAAACAGTCACCGCCGCCGCATTCGACAGATTGAGGCTGCGTTGCCCGGGGAGCATCGGCAAACGCAAGCATCGTTCCGGGCTGAATTCAGCCCGTATTTCGGGTGGCAAGCCGCTCGTTTCGCAGCCAAAGACAAAAACGTCGTTTGCCTCAAGCGCCGTGGAGAACGGGCTGGCTGTTCCCTTTGTGGTCATCGCAAAAAGCCGCCGTCCAGCCAGTGCGGCCTTGCAGGCGGCCCAGTCGGCATGGCGTACGATGCGCGCGTATTCGTGATAGTCCAGGCCAGCCCGGCGCAGATGCTTGTCGCTGAGGTCAAAGCCCAGCGGTTCGACCAGATGCAGTTCGGCGCCGGTATTGGCGCACATGCGGATGATGTTGCCCGTGTTAGGCGGAATTTCCGGATGGTAGAGAACGACGGCAAACACGCGGCTGGCTTCCAACGATCAAAGGGGCGGATTAAAACACGGAATCAGTGCCTGAGCGCACGGGCAATCACGGCGACCGTGACCGATGCCGCGCCATGTAATTTCAGGACGCGGGCGCATTCATTGACGGTGGCGCCGGTCGTCATGACATCGTCGATCAGCAACAGGCGCCGGCCGGTGAGATCGGTGCGACATTCGAAGGCGCCACGCACGTTCTTCTTGCGTTCCTTGTGCGGCAGATCAGCCTGGGGCGCTGTAGGGCGCGTGCGCAACACGTTGGTGTGGTCGACCGGAATGTTCAGATCGTTGCCCAGCGTTCGTGCAATTTCAGCCGACTGGTTGAAACCACGCTCAATCAGGCGTTGCGGATGCAGAGGGAGGGGAATGATCAAGTCGAGTTCATTTGCCGCTATCCGCCTGCCCAGCCGTCGGCTGCACCAGGGAGCCACAGCCAGTTGGTGACCGTATTTCAGCGCGTGAATGATCCGGTCGAGTGGGAAATCATAGTGAAAAAGAGCGATGGTGCGGTCGAAATAGGGGGCATCTTTCAGGCAGGCACCGCAGCGTTCGCCGTGCGTGGTCTGGTCGGCACAAAGCGGACAAAGCTGGGGCGGGAGGCCGGGCAGGTCCGCGTTGCATTCCGGGCAGAGCAATTCGTCCCGGCTGTTCGCGCCACAAAGCAGGCAACTGCCGGGTAATAGTGCATTGCCGAGTTTTCTGGCGAGGCCCTTGAGTCCGCCGGGGTGGGGTAAAATTGACATTGAGCCGGAGCGTCCGTGATAATTCATAATTACCGATGCGCTTCGCATCTGATTTTTATAGTATTTCTTACGCAAGGCCTCTCATGCAAGCTAGCTCCCTCGCCGCCGTTTCCTCTGCTTCCCCGTCCGCCCCTGCCCGTCGCTGGACGGTTGAGGAAGTGCTTGGTCTTTACGACATGCCTCTGATGGATTTGATCTGGCGTGCCCAGGGCGTGCACCGCGAAAATTTCGACCCGAATGCCATTCAACGCTCGACGCTCTTGTCCGTCAAGACCGGCGGTTGCTCCGAAGATTGCAGCTACTGCTCGCAATCGGCTCGCTACGATACCGATACCGAGCGCGAGCGCCTGATGCCGCTCGACCAGGTCGTTGCTGCGGCCAAGGCCGCCAAGGACAAGGGCGCCTCCCGTTTCTGCATGGGCGCTGCCTGGAAGGGGCCAAAGGACAATGACCTCGACCGCGTGCTCGACATGGTGCGTGAAGTGAAGGCGCTCGGCATGCAAACCTGCGTGACGCTGGGCATGCTGAAGGATGGCCAGGCTGAAAAGCTGAAGGACGCCGGTCTCGATTATTACAACCACAATCTCGATACCGACAAGGAGTTCTACGGTCAGGTCATCAAGAGCCATACGCATGACGACCGTCTTGATACGCTGGACCAGGTACGTGATGCCGGCATCAACGTCTGCTCGGGCGGCATTATCGGCATGGGCGAATCGCGCAAGAATCGCGCCGCACTGATCGTCCAACTGGCCAACCTGCCGAAACCGCCGGAATCCGTGCCGATCAACAATCTGGTGCCGATTCCCGGTACGCCGCTGGCTGACAATCCGCGTCTCGATCCTTTCGAGTTCGTGCGGACGATCGCTGCAGCCCGTATCGCCATGCCGACTTCCTGGGTTCGCCTGTCGGCCGGCCGTCAGGAAATGAGTGACGAGCTGCAGGCCATGTGCTTCCTGGCCGGTGCCAACTCGATGTTCTACGGCGACTTCCTGCTCACCACCGGTAATCCGGATATCGAGCGCGATGATGCGTTGTTCGCCCGCCTGGGTGTCAAGGCAATTTGAGCCTTGCGAATTTGAATTTGGGTTTCGTCGACCGGCAGCAAGTCGGTCGACGCTTCTCCCGTGTTGCGGCAACCTACGACGAAGGCGATTTTTTCGTCCGTGAAGTCGATCGCCGGATGCAGGAGCGTCTGGATTACGTCAATCTTCAGCCCAAGCGGATTCTCGATCTCGGTTGCAGCCGCGGCGGCAGTTTTCCCGGGCTGGCGGCACGCTATCCCAATGCTGAACTGATCGGGTTGGATATTTCGCCGGCCATGCTCTCGGCTGGGCGAATGCCGCGGGCCGCTTGGCAGCGCTGGCTAGGTCTCGGCGGGAATGGCGATCCATTGCGTCTGGCGGCCGATGCGGCCAATTTGCCTCTGCTCGCCCGATCCGCCGCTATGGTTTGGTCCAACCTGCTGCTGCACTGGCTGGATGATCCGATACCGGCGCTGGCCGAGGCGCATCGCGTCCTTGAGGTTGGTGGCCTGCTGATGTTCTCCACCCTTGGGCCGGATACGCTGAGGGAATTGCGGACTGCTTTTGCCGATGGCTATGCGCACACCCAGCGCTTCGCCGATATGCACGACCTCGGCGACATGCTGGTTGGCTGCGGCTTTGCCGATCCGGTCATGGACATGGAAGTCATCACGCTGACTTACGATGATCTTGATGCGATGTTTGCCGATTTGCGAGCAGCCGGCTCGGCGTGCGCCATGAAGGCGCGGCGCCATGGCCTGACTGGCCGGAAGGCATGGGAAGCCGCCCGAGCTGCCTACGAAGGTATGCGCCGGGAAGGCCGTTTGCCGGCAACCTTCGAGGTGATCTACGGGCACGCCTGGAAAGCGGCGCCCAAGCAAACGCCAGATGGCCGGGCGATCGTTCGCTTCGATTTGCCACGCAAGGGCTAAGCGAGTTGCTGTGCTGAGATTTCCCGTGCTTGGCTAAATCAATCAGGTTTCTGCTTGAAAAATTTCAGCGGTTTGGCCGACTGGAACCGCGGTACCGGAATCGCCTTGCGTCGGCGCTCGCGAATGCGCCAGCCAAGCAGGACGGCCAGTGCCACCGAATAGGCCAGCGGCCAAAGTAGCGCCGTTGCCTTGACCAGCCAGAAGTAATGAATTGTCGCGAGAATGCCGGTCAGGTAAATGCTGCGGTGCAGTTCTTGCCACTTCCTGCCGCCCAGCTTGCGAATCGCCCAGTTGCTCGATGTTGCGGCCAAGGGAATCAGCAGAATGAAAGCGGCGAAGCCAGCGCTGACGAAGGGCCGCTTGTAGATGTCCTTGGCAATATCCTCGAGTACGAAGGCATGATCAAAGCCGATGAACGACAGGAAATGCAGGCAGGCGTAGAAGAAGCAGAACAGGCCGAGCATACGCCGTAGCCTGAGCAGCCAGTGCCACTGGGTGATCGTGCGTAGCGGCGTGACGCACAGGGTGATCAGCAACAGATTGAACGTCCAGCTGCCCGTCCATCGCTGCACGAATTCAACCGGATTGGGGCCAAAGTCATCGCTATAGGCTGCCCATAGCAGACGTCCCAAGGGAAGCAGGCAAACGATGAAAACGGCGATCTTGATCAAGCCCAGTTGGCGGGCGTCGGGGTTAAAGCTCATGTCAGAAATTTTTCCTTAAATCCATGCCGGCATACAGGCCAGCCACTTGTTCGGCATAGCCGTTGAAAGGCAGGGTCTTGCGCTTGAGGAATTCGCCAAGGCGCCGTTCGTGGCTCTGGCTCCAGCGCTTGTGGGGTACATCCGGATTCACGTTGGAGTAAAAGCCATACTCGTCCGGGGAGGACTTGATCCATGTTGTTTCGGGTTGTTTCTCGACAAAACGAATCCGAACGATGGATTTTGCGCCCTTGAACCCATACTTCCATGGAATGACCAGCCGCAGCGGCGCCCCATTCTGTTTGGGCATGACTTCGCCGTACATGCCGACGGCGATGATGCTCAGTGGGTGACGCGCTTCGTCGAGTCGGAGAGCCTCACGATATGGCCAGTCGAGAAGGGGGAGGCGAATGTAAGGCATCTGCTCGGGGTCGGCCAGGCTCCAGAATTCGACGAACTTGGCATTGCCAGTCACTTCGACGCGTTTGAGCAGTTCACTGAAGGGGAAACCAACCCACGGCACGACAGCGCTCCAGCCCTCGACACAGCGCATCCGGTAAATCCGCTCTTCAAGCGGTGCCCAGTTCAAAATGTCCTCGATCGCAAAGGTTTTGGCGGCCTTGACCTCGCCATCGACGGTCACTGTCCAGGGGCGGGTGCGCAGGCGGTGGGCGTGTTTGGCGGGGCTTTCCTTGTCCGGGCCGAACTCGTAGAAATTCCCGTAGCTGGTCATCGACTTGAAGGGGGTGGGCTTGTCGTCATGCAACGAAAAGGGACTGTTGATCAGGCTTCCCAAAGACTGACCGGTTCGATCGTCAGCGTCAGCGCCGTGGCTCAGGCCGAATCCAGCGGTACCGGCGCCGAGCAGCAGCGTCCGAATGAAGTCTCGGCGGCTGGCATAAATTGCCGAATCGGTGATTTCAGAGGAAGGGAGGGCGGTGGGGCGACGAATCAGCATGGCGTTTCCTTTCTGTAGGAATGCCTAATAGTCGGCATTCGCCCGAAATCCTTACAGAAAATCCGGCAAGGACTGAATGTCAGACTGCCAGAAAGTCCGCTGGTTCAGGCAGAAAGGGCGGCGCGTAGTTCGAGGATATCTTCCTCGGCCTCTTGCAGCAGATCGGCATAGCGTGAGCGTTCAGCCGCAAGCGCCGCGGTTTGCTGGGCATCGAGGTTGGCCGTTTGCCAAGCCGGTTGGGTGTCAGCCAGTAATTTGGCGAAATGGAGTACGTCACTGATCGAGCAGGGCGTTTCGATGCTGCGCAACTGATTCTGATCGCGAACCGCATCGGTGATCGAATCAGGCAGGCCAAGAATGTGCAGCAGGCTTTCGCCAACGCCTTCGTGCCATCCGGCGAGGAGTTCGAGCATTGCTGCTTCGTTATCACGATATTCCGGATACTCAGCGGCGCGATACATCAAGTAAAAAACGCCAATGTTATGGACCAGTCCGGCCAGCATGGCTTCATCAGGATGAATGCGGCCCAGATGACGAGCCAGTACCCGGGCGATTGCGGCGACCTGCACCGAGTTTTCCCAGGTCTGTTGCGAAATTCGGTCGTAAGCCGACAGGTTCTTGGATTTCAACATCTGGTCCATCGCGACTGCCAGGGATGTCGTTCGAACAATATCGAAACCCAATCGTGTAATTGCGGCGCCCAGGTCTGAAATGCGCTCCCCTCTAGGGTTGTGGCTAACCGAGTTGGCGAGTCTTAGCAGTTTGCTGGCAATCAGGGGTTCGACACCAATTGCCTGAATGACTTGCTCTAGGTCGGCCTCAGGGTTCCTTAAGGTGTTGCGAACAAGAATTGCGGCATCCATGCATGTGGGGAAATTGACATCGCCCGAGAGATCTCGGGCGATGTCTTCAAGAATGCGAAAATGAACGCTGCTGCCTGACATTTCAACCTGCAATGTAATGTTCCAATTGGGCGATAAGGAATTTCTGATCGCTGATGGTTTCCTTGACCAAGTCACCGATTGAAATCATGCCGACAATGCCGCCCTGTTCGTCAAGGACAGGGAGGTGGCGAAAGCGTTTTTCGGTCATCAGCGCCATACATTCATCCAGCGTCGAACCTGGCGTCACGTAAGCAACCCGGTCGCTCATGATTTCGCGGACCAGGGTTTCCTTGGATGTTTTGCCTTGGAGAATGATTTTTCTGGCGTAGTCACGTTCTGAAAATATGCCAACCAGTTGCTCGCCATCCAGTACCAGCAGCGCGCCAACCTCGTGCTGCGCCATGACGGTCAGCGCGTGATAGACGGTATCGCTGGGTGCTACGACGGCCAGCGGGCGATTCCTGCCCGCTAGAAGCTGCTTGAGCGTCTTCATGTCTTGTCTCCTGCTCCGTTGGGAATGGGTATGTCCAGTCTAGCCCCCCCGAGGTGCACTGCCAAGCACAGAAAAACAAAAAAGGCAGCCGAAGCTGCCTTTTATCTGCAGGAGCGCGGTTCAGCGCAGGCCAGCGGCGTATTCGGCGACAGCTTTGATTTCGACGTCAGACAATTTGGCGGCAATCATGCGCATCATCTTTTCCGGATCATTGGCGCGCTCTTCGGTGCGGAAGGTCTTCAGCTGAGCTTCGGTATATTCCGGGAACTGGCCTGACAGGCGCGGGTACAAGGCAGGTAGGCCGGCACCAGCCGGTCCGTGACAACCGGCACAGGCCGGAACACCCTTCTTGAAATCACCCTGGCGCCAAATCTTCTGGCCCAATGCGATCTGCTTTTCATCCTTGGCGGCAGCCGGCTTTTGCTTCTGGCTGGCAAACCAGGCGGCAACGTTCTTCATGTCTTCGTCGGACAGCGGAGCGGCCATGCCAGCCATGATCGGGTTGTTACGAGCAGCCGGCTTGCCGTCGGCAGCCTTGAAGTTCTTCAGCTGCTTGTAAATATATTGTTCGCCTTGGCCGGCCAGATTCGGATTGGCGGAAACTGGGCTGTTGCCATCGGCGCCATGGCAGGCGACACAGATGGATTCGGCGATGACTTTGCCCTTGGCGGGGTCTGCCTTGGCATGGGCTTCTTCAGAAGCGTGGGTGATGAAACTGGTGGCAAGAAGAATTGCCATTGCCGCTGTACGGATCATTTTCGAACTCCTAATGCGCGTTTATGGGCGCTTTGGCCGGAACGGAGGTTACAAACCTGTTATTCTATATTAGTTCCCCTTTTCCTAGGCGGGTCATCCGAGTTTTTTATGCCTCTGTTCCAGAAGGCGGTCTTTTTGACGACCGTCGCCAATCTTCGTGACTTGCCGCAGGACTCTGTCCGCGAAGTCGCCTTCGCCGGTCGCTCCAATGCCGGAAAATCTTCAGCGATCAATACCTTGGCTGGTCGGGTTCGGCTGGCTTTCGTCAGCAAAACGCCAGGTCGAACGCAACATCTCAACTATTTCACACTGGACGAAGGCAAGTATTTTGTCGACTTGCCCGGCTATGGCTACGCCAAGGCGCCAGAGGCTATCCGTTCCCAGTGGGAAGGCCTGATCGGGCCTTATCTGAGCAAGCGCGATCAGTTGGCTGGCTTGGTCGTCATCATGGACATTCGCCGACCGATGACGGATCTTGATCTGCGCTTGATCGACTGGTTCCGTCCGACTGGGCGCCCCATCCATATCCTTCTTTCCAAATCCGACAAGTTGAGCCGTCAGGATCAGACGAAGGCGCTACGTTCAGTCAAAGCGGAAGTGGCGACTTGGGGTGATGCAGATCTTTACTCGGTTCAGCTCTTTTCCAGTCTGAAAAAGGCTGGTGTCGAAGAGGCTGAGCGTGTGCTCGCTAGCTGGCTCGATATCGAGATCAAGCAGAAAGAAAACAAAGGGCCCCCGGATAAGGGGAGTCCGGGGGCCAAAATGCCCTAACGTTGTCAAGGCACCCGCTCAGGGAGGTGAAGCGGGAGACAGCGCGTGCCATCTGGGAACTCTGACGCGGGTCAAGGCGATAAGTTCCGGGTTGTTGGAAAATTTTTCAGTGTCGAGTTGATAGAGGTTGAAACATGGCTGTTGTTAGCGGTGGTTTTTCCGGAACCAGGATGCGTCGGATGCGGCGCGACGATTTTTCCCGCCGTTTGATGCGGGAGTCTGTGCTTACGGTTGATGACTTTATTTACCCTGTTTTCGTTCTGGAAGGCGAAGGGCGTATCGAAAAGGTTTCTTCGATGCCCGGCGTCGAGCGCCAGTCTCTGGACGTCTTGCTGAAGACGGCAGAGCGCGCGGTGAAGCTGGGTATTCCCGCCTTGGCTTTGTTCCCGGTGGTTGATGCCTCGCTGAAATCATTGGGCGCCGAGGAGGCTTTCAATGCGCACGGTCTGGTGCCGCGCGTTATCAAGGCACTGAAGCGTGAATTTCCGGACCTTGGTGTGATCACCGATGTGGCGCTTGATCCCTATACCAGCCATGGTCAGGATGGGCTGATTGACGAAACAGGTTACGTACTGAATGACGAGACGCTCAATGTGCTCGCCAAGCAGGCGCTTTGCCATGCCGAAGCCGGGGCTGATGTCGTGGCGCCTTCGGACATGATGGATGGCCGGATTGGCCGTATCCGGGCTGAGCTGGAAGCGGCTGGCCTGATCTACACGCGCATCCTGGCGTATTCAGCCAAGTATGCCTCCAGCTTCTACGGCCCCTTCCGTGACGCGGTCGGTTCAGCCGGTAATCTGGGCAAGGGGAACAAATACACTTACCAGATGGATCCGGCGAATACCGATGAGGCGCTGCGTGAAGTAGCGCTGGACCTGGAGGAGGGCGCTGATATGGTCATGGTCAAGCCGGGCATGCCGTATCTGGACATCGTCCGCCGTATCAAGGATGAGTTCAAGGTGCCGACCTATGCTTATCAGGTCAGTGGTGAGTATGCGATGCTGAAGGCCGCAGCGCAGAACGGCTGGCTGGATGAGAAGGCTTGCGTGCTGGAGAGTCTGCTGGCTTTCAAGCGGGCCGGAGCCGATGGCATCCTGACTTACTTCGCACTTGATGCGGCCGAATACCTGAAGCGCTGAGTGGCGTTGCGGTACGCATAAAGGGCGGCCTTGGCCGCCCTTTATCTTTTCAGGCGCCCGGCGCGCCGGATTGCGACAGGCAGGCGAAGTAAAGCATGGGCCATTGCTGCGGCCATTGGGTCAGCGGTTCGCGGCTGAAGCCACTGCGCGCATATTGCTCCCAGCGACCGACGACATAGCAGCGCAGCAGATTGGCCAAGGCGCCGAAGTCGGCATCTGGCTTGAGGTTTTCCTGGGTTGCGGCGATCCGCAAGGCTTGCTTCAGAGCGGCTTCGACCTTGTCGAGCAGGGCGTTGATGCGTATTTGCAGACGTTCGTTTTCATTGACCAGGGCATCGCCGATCAGCACGCGAGTCATGCCGCGGTTTTTCTGGGCAAAGCGTAGCAAGAGGCCGATGATCAATTCGATTTGCTTGAAGCCTTCAGTTTCCTCGGTGGTGATCTGGTTGATCACGCTGAACAGGCTTTGTTCGATGAACTCGATCAGTCCCTCGAACATCTGTGCCTTGCTGGCGAAGTGGCGGTAAAGGGCTGCTTCTGAGCATTCCAGTTTGCCGGCCAGGGCGGCGGTAGTGATTTTCTCCCCCTTTGGAGTTTCCAGCATTTCCGCCAGCGTCTGCAGGATTTGCAGGCGGCGTTCGCCCGGTTTTTTCGCCATGAATATCCCCTCTGTGATTATTGGTTTTTGCCCGAAAATTATAATCGGCTACAGCGTTTTGATAACTGTAGGGCAGAGCTTATTTTGACGTCTACAAAAGGCGATTGACGTAAGCCAGTGCTTACCCACACGGTTTTCATGCCGAGTTTCTTGGCGCTGACCAGATTGGCCAGGCTGTCTTCGACCATGATGCAGTTGCGCGGATTGAGGTGTTCCGCCTTTAGTAATGCACGGAATCCGGCCAGCATTGGCTTCGGCTGAAAATGGAGGTTCTCTACCGAATATATGGCGTCAAAGCAGGGTTTTAGTCCAGTGATGGCGAGAATCGCTTCCGTATAATGCCTCGGTGCATTCGAAAATATGATCTTCCGACCAGGGAGGCGATTCAGCATATGAATCAGTGGCTTCTCGAATACGACCATCTGCTTCAGATTGATGAACTGATGGGTTTCCCGGAGAAAGTGATTCGGGTCGGTGTCGTGGTGCCGCATCAGTCCGAGCAGGGTGGCGCCGTAGCGATCCCAGTAATCTTGCCGAATACGCGTCGCCTCGTGCTCGTCTACGCCCAGATGACGTTCGATGTATTCGCGCATCGAACGGTTGATATGCGGGAAGATATGCGGCGTTGCGTTGTGCAGCGTATTGTCGAGGTCGAATAGCCAGGCAGGTTTCTTCATTGCGATACTCTAAGTGCAATTGAAAAAGCCCGCAGTTGCGGGCTTTTCATTTCTGCTGCCGATGTCAATGCGATTTGATCATCGTGCCGACGCCATGGTCGGTCAGAATCTCCAGGAGCAGCGCATGCTCGACACGGCCATCAATGATGTGAACCCCCTTGACGCCGTTGCGGGCGGCATCAAGCGCGGAGCCGATCTTGGGCAGCATGCCGCCGGACAGTGTGCCATCATCGACCATTTCGTCGATCTGCTTGGGCGTGATGCCGGTAATCAGATCGCCATTCTTGTCGAGTACGCCCGGCGTGTTGGTCAGCAGGACCAGCTTCTCGGCCTTGAGGACTTCGGCGATCTTGCCAGCGACGACGTCGGCGTTGATATTGTAGGTCTCGCCATCCTTGCCGACACCGATCGGGGCGATCACGGGGATGAAGGCCCCCTTGTCGAGGTGGTCGATCAGTGTCGGATCAATGGAGACGATCTCGCCGACCTGGCCAACGTCGATCAGGTCACCCGGGTTGTCCTTGTCCTCCAGCATCAACTTCTTGGCGCGGATGAAATTGCCATCCTTGCCGGTCAGGCCGACGGCTTTGCCACCGTGCTGGTTGATCAGATTGACGATGTCCTTGTTGACCTGCCCGCCCAAGACCATTTCGACAACTTCCATGGTCTCGGCATCGGTGACGCGCATGCCCTGGATGAATTCACCCTTCTTGCCGACACGGGCAAGCAGGCTTTCGATCTGGGGGCCGCCGCCATGAACGACAACAATGTTGAAGCCGACCAGTTCCAGCAGCACGACATCGCGAGCGAAACAGCTTTTCAGGTGCTCGTCGGTCATCGCGTTGCCGCCGTATTTGACAACGATGGTCTTGCCGTGGAAACGCTTGATGTAGGGGAGGGCTTCGGCCAGAACGGCGGCCTTGGTGCCGGGGGACAGGTCTTCAATGCTCATGGCGGGCTCCAAGTAGAATCGCCGCGGATTGTACAAAGAAAAAGGCCGGAACGGGGTCCGGCCTTGCTGCTTGGAATCGCTTGGCTTACTCGATATTCAGTTTTTTGTTCGGACTGGCGGTGCGTTTCGGCAGTGTCAGTTCAAGGACGCCGTCGTTGAATTTGGCAGTTGCCTTAGTGTCGTCGAGATCCTGCTCAAGCAGAAAGGAGCGTGATACCTTGCCGAAATAGCGTTCGGAGCGAAGGACTCGATCCCCTTCCTTGACTTCCTTTTCCTGCTTGGTTTCGGCGCTGATGGATACCTGGTTGCCATCGACGACAACGTGAATATCCTCCTTTTTGACACCCGGCAGTTCGGCGTGTACCAAGTAACTATCGCCTTTCTCCTTCACATCCATCTTGATCGATGGCGACTGAGCTTGCGCGCTATTGAAATCAACAGGGCGAACGAAAAAGCCGCGGAAAAGATCGTCGAATGGATCGAGTCGAGTGATGTTTGCCATGCTTGCCTCCTTGGTTGATCAAACTTTCCTGATACCAATATAGGAGGCTTTTTTGGGGTTTCAAGTCCTTGAACCGAGTCGCTGCTGCAACATCAGGATGGCGTCCCGATTGCTCCATGAGAAGCACAGGTCGGCGGCTTGCTGCCAGGGAAGCCATCGCCAGCTTCGGTGCTCATCCGGGGCGGTGGCAATGTCGATTCGTTGCGGCACCTGCAGGCTAAAGACGTGTTCGGTGTTATGGGTGATGCCAGGTGCGTAGCGGTGCCGCCATTCGCTGAATATCTCGTAGGTGTTGGTCATCAACCAGTCGACGAAAGACTCTCTGGTTGCCTCGATCCCCGTTTCCTCAAGGACTTCGCGACGGGCAGTGTCAATCAGTTGCTCGTTTTCTTCCCGGCTACCGGTTACTGATTGCCAGAACCCGGGATGGGCAGCTCTTTCGAGGACGAGTATGTCGAGTGCCGGCGTGTGGATTACAACCAGAACCGAGACCGGCTGCTTGGTCCCGGTCATGCCTCGGCAAGCACAGGAATGTCGCGCGCCGGGGTGTCAATGAGTATCCAGAAGGGGCTGTGCGAGTCGCGACGAATTTCCGCAGCTGCCTGTAGAACTGCGATCAGCGTCGCAAAATCATCAGGGTGGGCGGCGCGCAGATTGGCTAATCCGTTAATCAGGAGTACATGTCCTTTTGCGGGTTGCCAGTCCGGGTCGGTCAGGCAATCGCAAAGGGCGTCAAAATTTGTGCCGTACCAAGTTGGGAACTTGAATGCAGACCCAAGTTCGGCCAGGACGTCTTCGATAGACGATGCCTTGGAAATGCTGGCGGCAAGGACGCAAAAGCGCGCGCGGGAGGCAGCTGCTTTGATTGCGGACTGGCGGGGGGGACTCAGGTAATAGACACCCGAAGCGCCGGCATTCTTGAGCATGATTTCGTTCATCGCGAGGCGCCTAGTCCTTAATCCGCCGGAAACTGCGGTAGTGATCGTCGGTATAGTAATACTCGCCACCTTGTCCGGAGATGATGCGACGTGGACCGCGGTCCTGACGCCATGGCGTTTTGACGGTGTATTCCCGGTAGTATCCCCGAGGGTGGAGCGGCAGACGTTTTTCGAAATTACCGAATGTAATGCCGTCGCGCTCGTAGGGGAATGGTCCGCCTTCCTTGATCAAAACCAGCGTTTGTCGGGCCTCACGCGGCAAGTCCGAGCTTGCCACGCTATCGGCAGAGGCGCTACGGTCAAAGCTAAAAGCAAATGCGCTTCCGATCGCCAACCAGGCAACGATCAGGAAGCGCAGAAAGATCAGCATGCTTGCTTAGGGCTGGCCGACTTCAACTTGAGTTTCAACCTTCTGGCGCAGGCGGATGTGCAGTTCCCGCAGTTGCTTCTCGTCGACACCGCTCGGTGCGTCGGTCAGCAGGCACTGGGCGCGCTGGGTCTTCGGGAAGGCAATCACGTCGCGGATCGACTCGGCGCCGGTCATCATCGTGACGATGCGATCGAGGCCGAAAGCCAGGCCGCCGTGCGGCGGGGCGCCGTACTTCAGGGCGTCAAGCAGGAAGCCGAACTTGGCCTGCTGCTCTTCCGGACCGATGTTGAGGGCCGAGAAGACCTTTTCCTGCACGTCGGAACGGTGAATACGTACCGAGCCGCCGCCCAGTTCCCAACCGTTCAGCGCCAGGTCGTAGGCCTTGGCCAGGCACTTGCCCGGATTGCTGACCAGCAGGTCGAGATGCTCGTCCTTGGGGCTGGTGAACGGGTGGTGGCAGGCGGTCCAGCGCTTGGATTCGTCGTCATACTCGAACATCGGGAAGTCGATGACCCACAGCGGTGCCCACTTGGCGCCGGTGACGAAGCCCTTTTCGTGGCCGATCTTGATGCGCAACGCGCCGAGGGCATCGTTGACGATCTTGGCTTTGTCGGCGCCGAAGAAAATCAGATCGCCGGACTGGGCGCCGGTGCGTTCGATGACGGCCTTCAGTGAGGCTTCCGAGAGATTCTTGACGATCGGCGACTGCAGGCCGGTTTCGTTGATCTGGCTCGCATCGTTGACCTTGATGTAAGCCAGGCCCTTGGCCCCGTAGATGCCGACGAACTGGGTGTAGGCGTCGATTTCGCCACGGGTCAGCGTGGCGCCGCCCGGGATGCGCATGGCGGCAATGCGGCCGCCTTCGCTGTTGGCAACGCCGGCGAAGACCTTGAAGGCGACGTCCTTGAAGGCATCGGTGACTTCAGTCAGTTCCAGCGTTACACGCAGGTCCGGCTTGTCGGAGCCGAAGCGGTGCATGGCTTCGGCGTAGGTCATGCGCGGGAAATCCGGCAGATCGACGTCGATGGCTTCCTTGAAGACGGTGCGGATCAACTTTTCAGTCAGCGCCATGATCTCGGCCTCGCTCATGAACGAGGTTTCGATATCGACCTGGGTAAATTCCGGCTGACGGTCAGCGCGCAGGTCTTCGTCGCGGAAGCACTTGACGATCTGGTAATAGCGGTCGTAGCCAGCGACCATCAGCAGCTGCTTGAAGAGCTGCGGCGACTGCGGCAGCGCAAAGAACTGGCCGGGGTGGACACGTGACGGCACGAGATAGTCGCGGGCACCTTCCGGGGTGGACTTGGTCAGCATCGGCGTTTCGATGTCGATAAAGCCGTTGTCGTCCAAGAAACGGCGGAAGGCACGGGATGTCTTGTAGCGCAGCATCAGGTTGTTCTGCATCTGTGGGCGACGCAGGTCGATGACGCGGTGCAACAGGCGAACGTTCTCGGAGAGATTGTCTTCATCCAGCTGGAACGGCGGCGTGACGGACGGGTTCAGAACTTCGATCTCGTGGCAAAGAATTTCAATTTCGCCGGAAGTAAGGTTTGCATTGGTTGTGCCAGCCGGGCGCGGGCGCACCTTGCCGGTAATCTTCAGGCAGAACTCGTTGCGGACGGATTCGGCGATCTTGAAGGTGTCAGCGCGATCAGGGTCGCAAACCACCTGGGCGAGGCCTTCGCGGTCGCGCAAATCGATGAAGATGACGCCGCCGTGGTCGCGTCGACGGTGAGCCCAGCCGCACAGGGTAACGATTTGCCCGTCAAGGGCGGCATTGAGTTGTCCGCAATAATGGGTACGCATGAAACTTTCCGGTTGATTCAGGTGTTGGTAACGACGCGAGGGTGGGGCTGAGGCGCCACGACACCCATCGAGATAATGTATTTAAGTGCTTCATCGACCGTCATGTCGAGTTCGACCACATCCTTGACCGGCATCATTAGGAAGAAGCCTGAGGTCGGATTGGGGGTGGTCGGGACATAGACGCTGACATAGTCGCCATCCAGGTGATTGACAATGTCACCGCCAGGCTGCCCAGTCTGAAAGGCGATCGTCCAGCTGCCCTGGTGGGGGTAGCGGACGAGCAGGGCCTTGCGAAAGGCGTTGCCATTGGGGGAGAACAGCGTATCGGAAACTTGCTTGACGCTGTTATAGACCGAGTTGACAACGGGGATGCGGGCCAGCAGCTTTTCCCACCAGACAACCAGCTTCTGCCCGATAAAATTGGCGGCCAGCAGGCCTGTAAACAGTATCATGGCCAAAGTCAGTACTGCGCCGGCGCCAGGAATAGGGAAACCGACCAGACTTTGCGGGTGCATTCCTTCGGGAAGCAGGCGCAAGGATTGATCAAGCGTGCTGACGATGAGCGACAGCACCCAGCCGGTAATAACCAGCGGGACCCAGATCAGGAGCCCGGTAATGAAATAGCGCTTGATCAGTTGGCCACGCACGACGAGCAGCTTCCTTCCCCGGTTTGACACGCCGGCGGGGTAGACGGCTTGCTGCCTCCCTTGAAGTCGGTGGCATACCAGCCGCTGCCCTTGAGCTGAAAGCCGGCGGCCGAAAGCTGTTTGCTATAGCTTTCCTTGTTGCATGCTGGGCAGGTGGTCAACTGCGGATCACTCATCTTTTGCAGATGCTCTTTCTGGAAGCCGCAGGAATCACAGCGATATTCGTAAATCGGCATGGGAGTCCTCCAAAACCTTGAATTATAACCGAGAGTCTGAATACCCAATATTGGGTCGACTTGCGTTATTTCAAGCGATCATGCCAAGGTAAGTGTTCGTGATCTGCGCGCCCCAGAAAAGGGCAATTCCTCCGGCTGCCGCCAGATAAGGGCCGAAAGGAATAGGAATGTTGCGGCCGTGACGGGCAACGACGATCAGCGTGACACCGACAACGGCTCCAACAACTGAAGAGAGCAGGATGATTGCAGGCAACATTTGCCAGCCTAGCCATGCACCCAGTGCAGCAAGGAGCTTGAAGTCGCCATAGCCCATGCCTTCCTTGCCCGTGGCTAGCTTGAATAGCCAGAAGACGCTCCAAAGGGCTAGGTAGCCGGCGATGGCGCCGATGACGGCTGACGGGAGGTCGGTATAAGTGTTCCAGAGGTTGAAGAGTAGTCCCAGCCAGAGCAAAGGCAGGGTGATTGAGTCAGGAAGGAGCTGGGTGTCCAGGTCAATGGCAGAAAGTGAGATCAGCGCCCAGAGCAGCAGCAGAGCGCCGATTGTCTGCGTAGTCGGGCCAAAGTGCCAGGCAACGTAAGCAGACAGTAGTCCGGTAATCGCCTCGACGATCGGGTAACGCGGAGATATCCGGCATCCGCACCCGGAGCATTTTCCCTTCAGGATAAATAGATAACTTAGCAGCGGAATGTTTTCCAGTGCTGTTATTTGGTGGCCACAGTCAGGGCAGCGGGAGCGTGGTTTTGCCAACGACAATGCTTCAAGGGAGGCAGGTGCGGTTTCGCCCCGCAATTCCGCGCATTGTCCGAGCCACTCCCGCTCCATCATCTTGGGTAGTCGGTGGATCACGACGTTGAGGAAACTACCGACGCACAAACCAAGTAGCCCAGCTACGGCAGCCAGGCCGCCCTGCGTTTCAGGAAGCATCAGACCACCGATCCCAGTTTGAAGATGGGCAGGTACATGGCGACGACCATGCCGCCGATCAAGGTGCCGAGCACGACCATGATGACTGGTTCCATCAGGCTAGACATCGCTTCCACCGCGTCGTCAACTTCTGCCTCGAAAAAGTCGGCTACCTTGGAGAGCATCGAATCCAGTGCTCCAGACTCTTCACCAATAGCAACCATCTGCGTGACCATGTTAGGGAAAAGGTTCACATTCTGCATTGCGGTAGTCAGGTTGGTACCGGAAGAAACTTCACTCTGGATCTGCCGGGTGGCAACTTTATAGACATGATTCCCTGCTGCTCCGCCAACGGATTCGAGTGATTCGACAAGCGGAACGCCTGCCGCAAACATCGTGGACAAAGTTCTGGTCCACCGAGCGATTACTGACTTCCGCACGATATCGCCGAAAACGGGAACCCGAAGAAGGAGGCGGTCCATCGCCATCTGGACTTTCTCGGATCGCTTCCAGCTCTCGAGGAAGGCATAGAGTCCTCCGCCGATTATCCCAAAAATAGCCCACCAATAAGCGACAAAAAAGTCTGAAATGGCAATGACAACCAGGGTTGGAGCCGGGAGATCGGCGCCAAAGCTCTTGAAGACATCCTTGAAGGCAGGAATGACAAAGATCATGATCACTGCGGTGATGATGAAGGCGACTACGATAATTGCGACAGGATAAAATAGCGCTGACTTGATCTTGCTCTTTATCGCCAGGATTTTTTCCTTGTAGCTGGCCAATCGGTCGAGCAGGGTATCGAGGATACCGGCTTGTTCCCCGGCGGAAACCAAATTGCAGTAGAGCGTGTCGAACTGTAGTGGGTACTTGCGGAATGCCTGGGATAGTGAACTGCCGGTCTCGACATCAGCCTTGATGTCCAGTAACAGTTTTCCGACTGCCGGATTTGAGTGCCCGCGGCCAACGATGTCGAAGGACTGCAGTAAGGGCACCCCCGATTTCATCATGGTTGCCAATTGTCGAGTGAACAGCGAGATGTCTTTGTCGGTAATTGTTCCTCCGCTCTTGAAGCGGATTTTTTTTACCTTTGTATTGGTGATCCCTTGCCGGCGCAGGGTGGTTTGGACGACCGACTCGCTTGCGACGCGCATCTCCCCGCGAACGGTCTTGCCATCCTTGTTCTTGCCTTCCCAGAGGAAGGTGCTTTCCTTGACTGCCGAGGCCTTACGTCTTGCGGCGGTAGCCATACAAGTTCCTTTTCGTTAAGCGTTGGTGGTGCTTAGAACCTCGTCAAGCGAGGTCACACCTTGTTTGACTTTCAATAGTCCGGATTCACGGAGGTTTTTCACGCCTTCGGCTTTCGCTTGGGCGCCCAAGTCCAGAGCAGATGCGCCGCTCATGATCATGCGTTGCATAGCTTCGGAAATGGGCATGACCTGATAAATGCCGACCCGTCCCTTGTAGCCGGTCCCTTTGCACCGTTCACATCCTCCTGGGCCAAACAGCGTCCACGAACCGTCGAGATCGGCTTCCGAGTAGCCTGCATCCAGTAGTGCCTGGTCGGGTACGGTCATCGGTTTCTTGCAGTTGCATAGCCGTCGCGCCAAGCGCTGAGCGGTGATCAACAGCACGCTGGAGGCGATATTGAACATGGGGACGCCCATGTTCATCAGACGAGTCAGTGTTTGCGGGGCATCGTTGGTGTGCAGCGTCGAGAGCACCAGGTGGCCCGTTTGTGCCGCCTTGATGGAAATCTCGGCGGTCTCCAGGTCGCGAATTTCGCCGACCATGATGATGTCCGGATCCTGGCGGAGGAATGCCTTCAGTGCGACAGGGAAGGTCAGGCCGGCACGGTCGTCGACGTTGACTTGATTGACACCCGGTAGATTGATTTCAGCCGGGTCTTCCGCAGTCGAAATGTTGATGCCATCCTTGTTCAGGATGTTGAGGCAGGTGTAGAGCGAAACGGTTTTGCCAGAACCTGTCGGTCCGGTGACCAGTACCATCCCATAGGGGCGGCTGATGGCGTCCATTATTGCGGCTTTTTGCTCCGGCTCGTAGCCTAGCGCCTCGATGCCCAAGGTGGCTGAGCTTGGGTCGAGAATACGCATGACGATTTTCTCGCCCTGAAGCGTCGGTAGTGTGCTGACCCGGAAATCGATGGCGCGGGTCTTTGAAAGTACCAGTTTCATCCGGCCGTCCTGCGGGACGCGCTTTTCGGCAATATTAAGCCGGGAAATGACCTTGATGCGCGAGGCAATTTTTTCCTTGATGGCCAGCGGCGGAGTGGCTACTTCGCGCAGGATGCCGTCGACGCGGAAGCGAATACGATAAAACTTTTCGTATGGTTCAAAATGGATGTCCGATGCTCCATCATTGATGGCGTCGAGCAGCATTTTCTGGATGAATTTGACGACCGGTGCGTCATCGATTTCCTGCCCTGCGGCTTCGTCAGCTTTGCTGGAGGTTTCTTCGTCCAGAAAATCGAGGTTGAGATCCTCGCTAGTGAAGTTTTTCAGCGCTTCGGCGGCTGTCTCGGCATATTTGTTGACGAGCGGCGCCAGTTTTGGGTGTTCGACGACAATCGGATCGACAGCCAGACCGGTCTGGAAGCGAATTTCGTCCAGCGCACGAAGGTTGGTTGGGTCAGCAATTGCTACCGATAAACGGTTTCCGCGCTTGTTGAGTGGAATGACCTTGTGCGTCGCAATCAGCTTACGGTCGATGGCATCCGACGGAATGTGGGCTTCATCGAAAGCGTTGAGGTCAAGTAGTGGATAGCCAAAGGTATCGGCGACAAAGCGCGCTATGTCGATTGCACTGGATTTCTGGCTTGTAATGATCTGTTCGATCAGCGAAGTCTTGGTGCTGTGGGCCTGGGCCAGCAATTGTTCCGCCTCTGCCTCCTTGAGATGTCCGGCCTGGACGAGCGCGCGCGCCAAGCCGCTAAGTGGAGGATTTTGAGGGGTTGCCGCCATTGATCGATGTTAAATGCCGTTTAGATCGCTTGATGATGCTACGTAGGCGATTGTTTGTAAAGGCTGGGTGCGGGTTTTGCTCAGCCAGCTTCGGGGCGGAAGATACGTGCAGTGACGACACTTCGGTCTTGGGTCTGCAAAATTTCCACGGGGACACCTGCCAGTTTGATGCTGATGCCGGACTCCGGGATGTCTTGGAAGTGTTCCAGAATGAGGCCGTTGAGTGTCTTGGGGCCGTCGATCGGAAAGTTCAGATCCAGCATGCGATTTATGTCCCGCAAGGGGCGAGAGCCTTCAACAATGGCATTGCCCGCTTCTGTCCAATGCAGCTCATGACCGAGCCCCGGAAGCGATGTTGTGAAGTCGCCGACGAATTCCTCGATGATGTCTTCCATGGTCAACAGACCGAGAATTTCGCCGTACTCGTCCACCACAAAGCCAATGCGCTGGCGATTTTCCTGAAAGAACGCGAGTTGAGAGAATACTGGAGTGCCGGCTGGGATGTAATAGGGGGGTTGGAGTTGCTGCAGTAGGGCAGGTTCGTCGAAGTCCGGGTCGCCCAGGCTGGCCAACAGTCGCCGCACCGGCAGGATGCCTATAAGCTGGTCCAGTGACTCCCTGCAGGCGGGAAGGCGACTGTGGTGGCTGGTAGCCAATTGATTTCTTACTTCTTCCCACGGCAGATCGAGGTCAAGAATCTCGATGTTGCCGCGGGGGGTCATGACATCTTCGACCGTAATGTTGTTCAATTCAAACAGGCTGGAAAGAATCGTGTGGTGTTTCTTTGGCATCAGGTGTGCTGACTCCAGAACCAAGCTGCGCAATTCTTCAGGGGAGAGCTTGGTTTCTTCATGCATGCCATTGGGGGCAAGACGAATGGCTTTTAGCAGAGCGGTCACGAAAAGATTAACAAACCAGATAATCGGGTAGGCCAGGCGCAACAAGGGAGTCAGGATGTAGCTGAGCCTGGGCGCCAGGCGGTCAGCATGGGTAGCGCAGATAACCTTGGGCGATATTTCGGCGACGACCAGCAAGGCGAAGGTAATGCACAAAGTACCTATTTCCAGCGCCCATTTCGATTCGCCGAACAGGGCCAAGGCAATGTAACCAGTTAGTGTTGCGGCGGCAGCATTGAACAGCGTATTACCGAGCAAGATGAGGCCGAGCAGTTTGTCAGTTTTTCCCAGCAGTGCCAGCGCCATCTTGGCCCCGCGATGGCCGTTCTGGGCTGCATGACGCAAGCGATAGCGGTTGGCCGCCATCATTGCGGTTTCGGAGCCCGAAAATATGCCGGAAAGAATCAGGAGGACAAAAAGCGCTCCCAGTAGTACAGATAGCGGCAAATCGGTCATTGGTCTTGTTTATACTCGACCGAGAATGACTTCGGCGACGAAGCGGCTGCCGACATAGGCCAAGATCAGCAAAGCAAAACCGGCAAGGGTCCAGCGCAGCGCGCGCTTGCCGCGCCAGCCCCAGGCGTGGCGGCCAATCAGCAGTGTTGCAAAGATGCCCCACGAGGCGAAGGCAAACAGTGTTTTGTGGTCGACGGTCAGAGGCTTGCCGAACAGCGCCTCGGAGAAAAAGACGCCACTGCCAACCGTCAAGGTAAGCAGGACAAAACCGACCAGCAGCATCTTGAAGAGCAGTGATTCCATGATCAGCAGTGGTGGCAGGCTGGCCAGACTGCGTTTCAGGGAGCGGTTGTGCAGCGAGCGTTCGGTGAACCCCATGAAAATGGCGTGTAGGGCCGACAGGGTGAGCAGGCTGTAGGCCAGCATGGCGGCAAGAAAGTGCAGCTTGAACCCGATGGCACTGGCATGCGCAACCAGATGAACGTTCGGAAAGATCACCGGCAGCACGGTGCAGCCAGCCGCCAAGGGCAGAACCATGGGTTGCATGCCTTCCATGCGTGCCATGAAACTTTCCAGCCAGTAGATTAGTACGGCCAGCCACATCATCAGCGATAACGCAAAGCTGAAGGAGAAACGCATGCCGGCTTCGGCGAACAGGGCATCGTAGAGCCCGGCGGCGTGGATGGTGAGAGCGGCGGCAATAAGTAGACGCTCCCAGGTTTGCATGGGGCAGGCAACGCACTGATTTTCGCTTTCACGCCAGCGGGTGTTCCAGAAGTGGAAGCCAAGGGCTCCGTAAATCAGGGCAGCGAGAATGTGCGGCAGAAGCTGAATTACAATATCGACCATTCTCGAATTCTACTAGAAGCCCAAACGACATGCTCGATAACCTGACCAACCGCCTTGCCCGCGTCATGAAGACGCTGAAGGGCGAAGCACGCCTGACTGAAACCAACATCGGCGATGCCTTGCGCGAAGTGCGTATGGCGCTGCTTGAGGCCGATGTGGCCTTGCCGGTGGTCAAGGATTTTATTGCCGCCGTCAAGGAAAAGGCGGTCGGCGAAGAAGTGATCGGTTCGTTGAGCCCTGGGCAGGCCTTGATTGGTGTCGTGCATGCCGAACTGACCAAGATCATGGGCGATGCCCATGAAGGCATCAATTTTAATACCCAGCCACCGGCCATTGTGCTGATGGCGGGTTTGCAAGGCGCCGGCAAAACAACAACAGTCGGTAAGCTGGCCAAGTTCCTCAAGGAAAATCACAAGAAGAAGGTGTTGGTCGTTTCCTGTGACGTTTATCGTCCAGCCGCTATCGAGCAGTTGAAATCGGTTGCCGGTCAGGCTGGGGTTGATTTCTTCCCGTCAGCTGTTGGTGAGAAGCCGGAGGCGATTGCCGCCGATGCCATCGATTGGGCCAAGCGCCATTATCACGACGTATTGCTGGTCGACACGGCGGGCCGACTGGCCATTGACGAAGAAATGATGGCAGAAATCAAACGCCTGCATGCAGCGATTGATCCAATTGAAACGCTATTTGTGGTCGACGCGATGCTTGGCCAGGATGCGGTGAATACCGCCAAGGCCTTCAACGAGGCGCTGCCTCTGACCGGTGTCGTGCTAACCAAGCTGGATGGTGATGCACGCGGCGGTGCGGCATTGTCGGTACGTCACATTACCGGCAAGCCGATCAAATTCGCCGGGGTTGGCGAAAAGCTGAGTGGCCTGGAGGCCTTCCATCCTGAGCGGATGGCGTCCCGTATCCTGGGTATGGGCGATGTGCTGTCGCTGATCGAGGAGGCGCGCAAGGGGCTGGATGAGGAAAAGGCGGTTGCCTTTGCGAAGAAGCTGAAATCCGGCAAAGGCTTCGATCTCAACGATTTCAAGGAGCAGATGGCCCAGATGCGTAATATGGGCGGGCTGTCGGCCTTGATGGACAAGATGCCGGCCCAGATCGCCCAGGCGGCCGGGCAATTGCCAGCGGGGGCTGAGAACAAGATGATTGGCCGAGTTGAAGGTATCATCAATTCGATGACGCCAGCCGAGCGCGCCAAGCCGGAGTTGATCAAGGCCAGCCGCAAGCGTCGTATTGCGATGGGGGCCGGGGTGCAGGTTCAGGAGGTAAACCGCTTGCTCAATCAGTTCGAAACGACCCAGAAGATGATGAAGCAATTTTCCAAGGGTGGTATCGGCAAACTGATGCGCGGTATGAAGGGCATGATGCCCGGCATGGGCGGTATGGGGCGCTGATTAGCGCGCGGCCTGCGCCAAGCGGGCCGTTTTTTCGTAGCCCCACTGGTTTTGCCAGGCAGCGCGAACCATGTTTGGATACTCGGGCTTGCCCAGGCTGCCGTTGTAGCGGCCTAGGGCGCGGAAAAGGTCGCCCTTTTCGATATCTAGATAGTGGCGCAGGATAGTGCAGCCATAGCGCAGGCTGGTGCGCAGGTCGAACAGGTTGTCGTCCGGTCGGCCGATGATCTTGACCCAGAAGGGCATGACCTGCATGTAACCGCGGGCACCGGCTGATGAGACGGCGTACTTGCGGAACCCGGATTCGACCTGCATCAGCCCGAGTACCAGTTGTGGATCCAGGCCGGCCCGCGTCGCTTCATAGTGCACACTGCGCAGCAGGTCGATACGATAGTCACGGTTCGGAATGCGTTTTTCCAGACGGGGTGACATGGCGGCCAGCCAGTCGACCGCCTCCATGGGCGTCTTGAACGAGCTGACGGCCGGGCGTGAGTCCGAAACTGCCTTGTGCAGGGCGGCCTGCGCGCTGGCCGACAGTACCTCGTACTTCTGCGCGCCGGCGTGGGCCACCGACGCGCCACAAAAAAGCAGGGCCGCGATCAGGCGGCGCACAGCTTCCCTTGCAGCAGGGAGATGATGTCGGTTTGGGCAACCATGGTTGGTTCGGCATCCGTCCGGCTCTTGTACTCGAACAGCCCGTCCTTCAGGCCTCGATCACCAATCACCACGCGATGCGGGATGCCGATCAGTTCCATGTCGGCGAACATGACGCCCGGGCGCTCGTTGCGGTCATCGAGCACGACATCGACGCCGATCTTCTTCAGGTCGGCGTAAAGCTGGTCGGCGCTTGCCTTGACCGCTTCGCTCTTGTGGTAGCCCATTGGCACGATACAGACTTCAAACGGAGCAATGGCCGGCGGCAGGATGATGCCCTTGTCGTCGTTACCTTGTTCGATCGCGGCGCCCACGATGCGGGAAACACCTATGCCGTAGCAGCCCATCTCCATGATCTGGCTCTTGCCGCTGTCGTCCAGATAGACACAGTTCAAGGCCTCAGCATATTTTTGGCGCAATTGGAAAATGTGACCGACTTCGATGCCGCGCAGGATTTCGAGCTTGCCCTGGCCGTCCGGCGATGCGTCGCCAGCGACGACGTTGCGAATGTCGAAGACTTCCGGTTCCGGCAGGTCGCGGCCGAAATTGACGCCCGTCATGTGATAGCCGGCCTCGTTGGCGCCACATACGAAATCGCCCATGTTGGCCACGCTACGGTCGGCAAAAACGGCTACCTTCGTCGCGTCGATCGCAACCGGACCAATGAATCCTGGCTTGCAGCCGAGGCGCTCGATCACTTCTTCTTCGGTGGCGAAGCGGAAAGGATTGATGGCGGCAATTTTGCTTGCCTTGATTTCGTTCAGTTCGTGGTCGCCACGCAGCAGCAGCAGTGCGAAGGTCTGGCTGCCATCTTCCTTCTCGCTCATGACCGCAATCGATTTGACGATTCTGTCCAGCGGCAGTTCGAGGAATTTGGCGACATCGGCGCAGGCCATCTTGCCCGGCGTGTGGGTCTTTTCCATCAACGTGGAGGCGGCGGCACGCGCCTCGTTCGGGGCCATGGCTTCGGCCAGTTCGACGTTGGCGGCATAGCCGGAGTCCGGGCAAAAGGCGATGTCATCCTCGCCGGAATCGGCCAGGACATGGAATTCGTGCGAACCGGTACCGCCGATCGAACCGGTATCTGCGGCCACCGCACGGAATTTCAGGCCAAGACGGCTGAAAATACGACTGTAGGTGTCGTACATGTTGCCATATTCGCGCTTCAGATCGTCGAACGAGGCGTGGAACGAGTAGCCGTCCTTCATCATGAACTCTCGACCACGCATGACGCCGAAGCGGGGACGGATTTCATCGCGGAATTTGGTCTGGATTTGATACAGGTGGATCGGCAATTGGCGATAACTCTTCACGTCACGGCGAACGACATCAGTGATGACTTCTTCATGCGTTGGGCCGATGACGAATTCGCGCTGGTGACGATCCTTGAAACGCAGCAATTCCGGTCCATATTGTTCCCAGCGCCCCGATTCTTGCCACAGTTCGGCCGGTTGTACGGCTGGCATCAATAATTCCAGTGCGCCCGCGTTGTTCATCTCTTCGCGGACAATGTTTTCTACCTTGCGCAGCACGCGCAGGCCAAGTGGCATCCAGGTGTAGATGCCGGCTGCGGCGCGCTTGATATAGCCGGCGCGCAGCATCATCTTCTGGCTGATAACCTCGGCGTCGGCCGGGGCTTCCTTGAGTGTTGTAAAAAAGAACTGCGAAGTGCGCATGGGATGCTCTTGAATTCGTTGCGAAACCTTGATTTTACACGGTCCGGCTTCTTTGCATGTGGGCGCCCTTTGTGAAAGAATCCGGGTAACTATTAATTTTGCAGGATTTTTATGCTCGATCGTGAAGGCTATCGCCCGAACGTCGGCATCATTCTTTGTAACGGAAGGAACGAGGTTTTCTGGGGTAAGCGCATACGGGAGCATTCCTGGCAGTTTCCACAAGGTGGCATCAAACGCGGCGAAACGCCCGAGGAAGCCATGTTTCGTGAGCTGTACGAAGAGGTCGGGCTTCTGCCCGAGCATGTGCGCATCCTCGGACGAACCAAGGGCTGGTTGCGTTATGAAGTGCCGACACACTGGATCAAGCGCGAATGGCGCGGTTCCTACAAAGGCCAGAAGCAAATCTGGTTTCTGCTTCGACTGGTCGGGCGTGATAGCGACGTCAACCTGCGTGCAACCAACAAGCCAGAGTTTGATGCTTGGCGCTGGAACGATTATTGGGTGCCGCTAGATGCCGTGATCGAGTTCAAAAGACTGGTTTATGAACAGGCTCTCAATGAGCTCGTGCGCTTTCTGGATTTCGATCGCAAGGGCCCGCGCCATAAAAAAGAGCAGGAGCCCTTTTCTGATGTTGTGGACAGTGTTCGCTCCGAGGAGTAGGCATGCGCTGGTTTCGTAGTCTTGTGCTCTCGCTGGCCGCTCTGTTGGCTACCTGTTCTTTGGCTTGGGCGGATTTCGAGGATGATTACGAAACCAAGCAATGGCAGGAAATCGAGGTTGCTCTCCCTGCTGCGCCAAAGGAGGGCAATCTTGTCCCCTTTTACGTAAGTGCTGCCACTAGCAATCGTTTTTTTATCGATGCTTCTACGTTGAGCGTTGGTGGTGATGGGGTGGTGCGTTACGTCCTGTTGGTTTTGTCACCCGAAGGTGGTCGCAATGTGACCTTTGAGGGGATGCGTTGCGAGTCGCGGGAGCGGCGTATATACGCCTCTGGGCGACTCGATGGCTCGTGGTCAAAGGCGCGCAAGAATGAATGGGTTCGTATTCAGGACGCTTATGCCAATCGACATCATGCCGCCCTATTTATTGATTACTTCTGCCCTTTTGGTAATATCGTGCGCGATGCGGCAGAGGCTAGGAACGCGTTGATGCTGGGCGGTCACCCGGATAACAAGCGTTGGTGAAAATGTCTCCTGATCAGTTGATTGTCGAGTTCGACCGAGCGCTGCGTACAATCTTGGCTCCGGCTCGCAGCATGCGGCCGCTTCCGGGGGCTGCGTTACCAGACGCAGAATTGCCTGCCGCTCAGAGGAGTCATGTCGCCGGGCTGATGCGCGTCAATCATTGTGGTGAAATTTGTGCCCAGGCTTTGTACCAAGGGCAGGCACTGACGTCGAGGGACCCCACGATACACGATGCCTTGCGCAGCGCTGCAGATGAAGAAACTGAGCATTTGGCATGGACAGAGCGGCGGATCGCCGAGTTGGGCGGACGCAAGAGCTTTCTGAATCCACTCTGGTACCTTGGTTCTTTGTCGCTGGGGCTGGTTGCTGGCGCGCTGGGGGATAAATGGAGCCTTGGTTTCTTGGCGGAAACAGAGCGACAGGTTGAGGCGCATCTGAATGGTCATCTGCGTAGCTTGCCTGAAGATGATAGGCGTTCACGTGCTATCGTCGATCAGATGAGGCTTGATGAAATACAGCATGCCGAAACCGCTGTTCGGTATGGGGCGGCGGAATTGCCTTCCCCGGCCAAGGTCGCCATGAAAGTTATGGCCAAGGTCATGACCGGGGTTGCCTACCGTTTCTGATCTGTGGCTGGAAATGTAGGCGTCAGGCTCAGGCTTCTTCGATAATCTCAAAGTCGTAAGTGATCTCTGCGGTTTTACCGATCATGATTGATGCAGAGCAATACTTGTCTTTCGAGAGTTCTATCGCGCGGGCAACCGACTCGGGCTTTAGCTGTTTTCCTTTGACGCGGTAATGAAAGTGGATGCTGGTAAAGACCTTAGGGTCGCTTTCTGCGCGTTCGGCCTTTAGGCTCACATCGCAGCTGCTTACTTGTTGCCGCCCTTTTTTGAGAATCAAAACGACGTCAAAGGCCGAGCAGCCGCCTGTGCCCGCTAGCACCATTTCCATCGGGCGGAGGCCGATATTGCGTCCTCCTGCTTCCGGTGCACCATCCATCACCACGGCGTGGCCGCTGCCTGTCTCTGCAACAAACGACATCCCGGCGTCGTTGCCCATCCATCTAACCGTACATTCCATTGATATCTCCTTGCTGGGACGTGAATTTTAGCGGATATGGTTTTGATTTTGGACTTCGTTATCTAATGTTGCGCAGCAGCAATTGATGTGGGGTTTTGGGGCGTTTTTGGCCTTGGTTTTGTACTTAAATAATATTTAATCATGTTCAATTTTCTATTGAAAAACCTTATAAAACAATATTACATAATAAATAAATAAAATCGATCTGTAGATAGATTTGTTATTTGTGCGGCGCACAAATAATTCTTGCGTCCTCTGTTTGCTTCGTGCAAAATGTGAAGCGTACGAACTGTAGTGGCTTTGTGGTAACGGGCTCTTCGGTTCAGATTTGTCTCCTCCACCCTCCTCCTTTGGTGTGGATTTAACGCGGCTCAGCGAGCCGCGTTTTTTTTGTCTAGTTCTCCGATTGCTTGATAAGGCATTGACAGCGGCTCTGATAGTCGACTAAAATCCGCGCCTTTCTCCAATCCGCGCCCAATTTTTTCAGGACGGCACACTTATATGAAAACGTTTTCCGCCAAGCCACATGAGGTGAAGCGCGAGTGGTTTGTGGTAGACGCCACAGACAAGGTGCTCGGCCGCCTCGCCACCGAAATTGCTCGTCGCCTCCGTGGCAAGCACAAGGCTATCTATACTCCGCACATTGATACCGGCGACTTTATCGTCGTGACCAATGTGGACAAAATCACCGTAACCGGTAACAAGGCCGAAGATAAGAAGTACTTCCGCCACTCTGGTTATCCGGGCGGTATCTACGAAACCAACTTCAAGAAGATGCAGCAACGTTTCCCGGGGCGTGCCCTGGAGACTGCCGTCAAGGGCATGCTGCCGAAGGGTCCGCTGGGCTACGCTATGCTGAAGAAGCTGAAGTGCTACGCCGGCGAGCAGCATCCGCACACTGCCCAGCAGCCAAAGGCTCTGGAAATTTAAGGGGTCATCATGGCTGAAAGTTATTTCTACGGTACCGGTCGTCGCAAGAGCGCCGTTGCCCGTGTTTTCATGAAGCGTGGTTCCGGTGCCATCGTTGTAAATGGCAAGCCGGTTGATCAGTTCTTCTCTCGCGAAACTGGCCGCATGATCGTCCGTCAGCCGCTGGCGTTGGTTGAGCAACTGAACGGCTTCGATATCAAGGTCAATGTCATCGGTGGTGGTGAGTCCGGTCAGGCTGGTGCCGTTCGTCATGGCATTACTCGCGCCCTGATCGAATACGATGCTGCTCTGAAGCCTGCGCTCTCCAAGGCAGGTTTTGTTACTCGCGATGCACGTGAAGTTGAGCGTAAGAAGGTCGGTTTCCACAAGGCCCGTCGTCGCAAGCAGTTCTCCAAGCGTTAATTCGCTTCGAGCGCAGAAAAAGCCGCCTTTTGGCGGCTTTTTTGTTTTTTGCGTGCGCGGTATCATGCGCCTTCCTTGGTAAGGTGGGCCAAGCCGCTGGCGTTTCAGGTGCTGTTGGGTATGTGGGTGGGCAACCGGTTGATGGTTGGTAATTTAGTTCAACCGAATCAAATCGAGACGCGAGGGTTTTTGAGTAAGGATATTCCGGCTATGGGCTTGATTTTTGTATGGGGTGTAACGACAGCGCTATGCCGCTCCCGGCTGCAGCCTTGAAACTGAAACGCTTTCGGCGCCGGTTTGGGATTTCTGCGCCGCGGGTTGTTGTGCGCAGCCACTTTCCTTGGCAGTGGTTGGTTTTGCCTGCGATCTTGCTGGCTCTTCTGTTGGGTGTTGCTGGCTGGATGGTGGCCCAGAAAAAAGAAACGGGGATTTTGGGGGTGGAGGTTGAGGGTTTTCGTCAGCAGCTCCAGGCTCAGCGCGAGGAATTGAATCTTCTGCGTTCAACTGCCGGAACGGGGCAAAGTGTGGCGAGTATCGAGCGTGCCGCGCAGCAGCAGTTGCTGACTAGGATTCAAGGGTTGGAAGCGGAAAATGCAGCGCTCAAGGAAGATATCCTCCTGTTTGAACGCTTGATCCCAATTGCGGGAGAGGGGGCTTCGGTTCGTGTTGAGAATTTCAGGGTTTTCAAGGAGTCGGGAACCCGTTTTCGCTATCGTTTGTTGCTTGCTTTTCAGTCGGACAGGCAAACTCCTGATTTCCGGGGGCGCCTACAAATAGCGATTAGCTATGCCGATAATGGCAAGGTCTTGCAGTTGGTTTTGCCAGAAAGACGAGAAAATTCCGCCGAGTATCAGTTGGAAATCAAGCACTTTCTTCGCCGGGAAGGTATTTTTGAGTTGCCGGCGGGGGCGGTTTTACGGGCGGTTGAGGCGCGTGTCCTGCAGGGTGATACACTCAAGTCGAAGAGACTGGCTCAATTTTAGGAGTGACTCATGTTCGGAAAAAAAATGGAGAGCAGGCCTCAAGGGCGTATTGATAGCCTTATTGGTGCCGGTACGCGCATTGAGGGTAGTCTTTATTTTACCGGCGGCTTGAGAATTGATGGCGAAGTGAAGGGAAGTGTTCAGGCGGCAGATGGCGCCTCATCTTCAACCTTGGTGCTCAGTGAGCATGCGCGTATTGAGGGTGCAGTTGCTGTCGCGCATCTTGTGACAAATGGTACGGTCGTTGGACCTGTCAACGTAACGGAAACGCTGGAGATGCAGTCTAAATCACGCATTGTCGGTGATGTAGAGTATGCCTCCATCGAAATGCATCAGGGGGCGGTGATTGAGGGGCGCTTGGTTCATTCGGCTGGCAAGTCAGTGGAACTAAAACTGGCCGCGTCGGCCTAATGTAATTGACCGGGATCGAACTGGCTCGCATAATCTCGCACAAAATTATTTGGAGTTGTCCTCATGAATGCAGTTAATGAAATGGCTGTCCCCTTTGTTTTTACTGACAACGCTGCTGGCAAGGTCAAGGAGTTGATTGAAGAAGAGGGGAATCCTGGGCTTAAATTGCGCGTATTTGTTACCGGGGGCGGTTGTTCCGGTTTTCAGTATGGCTTTACCTTCGATGAGGAGGTTAATGAAGACGATACGACCATGGAAAAAAATGGCGTGACTCTTCTGATTGATCCGATGAGTTATCAGTATTTGGTTGGTGCGGAAATTGACTACACAGAAGGCTTGGAGGGCTCGCAATTCGTGATTCGCAATCCGAATGCAACCTCTACCTGTGGTTGTGGCTCATCATTTTCTGCTTAAGCAAATTCATTCTTTAGCAAAAAGGCGGCGAAAGCCGCTTTTTTTACGCCTGTCTATCTTGTTCGTGAAGCTGATCAAGCACGGGGGTGATGAGTTGCTGATTGAGGCTGAGTTGGTCGAGCGCCCGAAGTCTGGGTAGCCGTTGCGCGTTAAGGCCGGATTTGATCCTGCGACGCCGGACTTGCATCTTGGTCATGCGGTGTTGATCAATAAATTACGCCACTTCCAAGAGCTTGGTCATCACGTGATGTTCTTGATTGGTGATTTCACCGGTTTAATTGGAGGTCCCACGGGCAAGAGCGTCACGCGCCCTCCGCTCTCGCGCGAACAAATTCTGGATAATGCGAAGACCTACAAGGGGCAGGTTTTCAAGATACTCGATGCAGAAAAGACTGAAATATGTTTCAAGTTGGCCTGGTTCGATTCGTTGGGCGCGGCTGGCATGATCAAGTTGGCGGCCCAGCGTACGGTGGCGCGTATGCTGGGGTGGGATGATTTTGCAAAACGTTACGCTGGTGGCTTGCCCGTCGCAATCCACGAATTCCTCTATCCTTTGTGCCAAGGTTATGATTCCGTAGCGATGCGCGTAGATGTCGAGCTTGGCAGTACGGACCCAAAATTCAATTTGCTGCTAGGTCGCGAACTGCAGAAGCACTATGGTCAGAAGCCACAGTGCATTCTCACTATGCCTTTGCTCGAAGGTCTAGATGGCGTCAATAAAATGTCGAAGTCGCTTGGGAACTATATAGGGATAAACGAAGCACCTCGGGATATCTTCGGTAAGGTCATGTCAGTGTCCGATTCTCTAATGTGGCGCTACTACGATCTGCTTTCGTTTCGAGATGCTTCCGAGATCGCCCGCTTCAAGCTGGATATTGATGAAGGGCGTAACCCGCGCGATATAAAGGTCCTCCTGGCGCAGGAATTGGTCGGGCGTTTTCATTCCAGGCTTGCTGCCGAAGAGGCTTTGGTGGAATTTGAGGCGCGTTTTCGGCAGGGGGTCTTGCCTGAGGCGTGCCGGAGTTGATCGTCCAAAGCGAAGGTGTTGCCATGTCGGTGGTTAATGTCCTGAAGCAATCGGGACTGACGGCAAGCACTTCTGAGGCTTTGCGTATGCTTGCCCAAGGTCTCCGGCAATTCGCTCGCGTTTGCGCCGGGAGACGAGGTGGTTCTTCAGGTTGGAAAGCGGAAATTTGCCAGGGAGCTGCTCAGCTGACCCGCTCAGGAGATTTTGGGCGGAATTTAAATATTTTGAAATTTATCTTGACGCTCTGTTTGGTCTCTATATAATGCGCACCTCTTCTGCGGCGCCGGGGTTTTTCGGCGGGGTAGGAGAGTCAGGCGAAGCAAGAAATTTTGCTGAAGTGCTTGACGGGAGAAGGGGTTTGCTTCATAATCTC